>Ga0123342_1000663_pt1 | contig 55639 bp, 17 predicted proteins | sample Turbeawhitnodule_FD_89960 | JGI IMG/M metagenome (GOLD analysis project Ga0123342, IMG submission 89960) | Root nodule microbial communities of legume samples collected from Mexico - Turtle bean Mexico white nodule | ecosystem: Host-associated > Plants > Roots > Nodule | place: Mexico: Nepantla...
CTTCTTTAGAAATCTCATTTCTCTCCTCAATGTGTGAAGAAGATGAAGTATCTATGTTTCTTATGTCTTGACCTTTTGAAATAATGGTCCTTTTGTAAGGGCATTCAACCTACAACTACAATAGTTACAACAAGAACAACTATCCACAATTAAAGAATATGTATTTTCTAAAACTTTACAGAGTGTATGGAATAGATTCTCATGTTGTGATTGATCTACTTCATTGGGTTGAGTTTGAGGCTGTCTTTTAACCACTAAAAATACTCCCGTGCAAGGAAGAATTTCTTCTTTAGAAATCTCATTTGTTTCCTCATTGTGTGAAGAAGATGAAGTCTTTATGTTCCTTATGTATTGACCTTTTAAAATGATGGTCCCTTTGTAAGGGAATTCAAAAGAAATTTGCCTTTTTCAAGACATTTAAAACACTGAATACTCCTCTATTTAACTTCTTTTGAAAAACTATTAGGGGTATATTTTTCTTGTTCTAGTGATCATTCTTCTTTATTCTTTGAGGTATCCTTCCTTTTTGTATTATCTCTTTATGTAGGATGAATTAGAGTAGTCTCCTTAGAAATAATTTTTCTTTTTAGTTGTTCCTCTACTCTAACTCAAAGTTGAACTAAATCATTTAGGCCATTGTAGGTTAGAAGTTCAACTATATCCCTAATCTTGAGATTAATACCACTTTGGAATCGGGCCATGGTCAACCTAGGCTCTTCTATAATCCCTACCCTTATCATTAATAACTTCATTTTTTGCCTATATTTTTCTACAATCATATTTTGATGTTGGAGTCTTTGGAATTGTTGCATTAACTCCCTATCATAATATGTGGGCACGTGACTTTTCTGAGGGATGACCTAAGCTCATTCCAATATTTTATTTGGGGGTTATAGTGAATCTTAAGGTCTCTAACATATGTTGTCCACCAGGTTAAGGCTGAATCATATGAAAACTCAAAATAACAAGGGTTACTTTCGTATTTTCATTAACATGGTGATAGTCAAAGATATGTTCGACCTTCATTTCCCAATTTAAATAATCTTCTTCATTTTCATTTCTACAAAGAGAGAGGAGGATCTACCTTAGGTTCCTTAAAGGTATGATTATCTTTAGCTCGGGATTGTCTTGGAGGTTTTTGGTAGGAGTCTGTGTTGTGGTGACTACTATGACTAGCTTCACTTGGGATGTAGGGTGATGGCTTTTCCTTCTACTTGCTCCCTCCTCACGTCTACTCCTAGTTCTCTCTTTTTTACTATCTTAAGTTCTTAAAAATTAGGTAAAAATTTCCTTTAACTTAAAGATTTCATTTTTTGTTGTGTTATGGAGTTTTTCTATAAAATATTCTTCATCTTTATGTTGAAAACTCCCATGCACACTCAAGTTATAAGTGTTATTACTCATATTTGACTTTGAAAAGTTAAAGAGTTTTCACAATTGCTTTTAAGTTAACTAGATTAATGAAATTTTTTTCACAAAGATTTGTTTATTTTGGTGAAGTTGATCAAAAGTTCAGTAGTTAGATTGACTCTAAGTTCAATCTCAGGAAATGGAGGTTAATCACTTGGACTACTTAAGTACCAAGCATTTCATAGTTAGTGGTTACCTTAAATAGTCTTAACTATCGACCCTTCAAAACACTTTGTGTGCGTGTGTGGCAATGCAAGGTAAACCTAAAGACTAATGACTATTTTACGGCAAGTGTACCGTGTCAAAAGTAATAAATTTGTCCCTAAGGAAAAATATCAAACCCAAGAGGAACAATTGATTTCTCAAGTATAATATTCACTAAACGGAAAACAATAAGTAAAAGTTGGTTGGATATTTGTTGTGAGATTGCAAGAATGTAAATAAAGCAAAGTAAAGAGTTGTTTGATTCAATTGGGAAAATGGGGATTGGGGTTCATCATTTTTACTCTTTTTTATTTTGAAAAGCATAATAATATTATATCTTTGATTGATATTGATGCCCATATAAATTCATTTATATCAATTCCTCGCATATAAAATTATTAAGATAGTCTCCTAAATATTGATTCATTGCATATTTATAAAAACTCATTATTGTTACAAACAAATGTTGATAACAATCAACATTTCAAATCTATTCCTAACATTCAAATATGTTAAGCATTATCATTTAGGTCAGATGCTTAGAAGTATTTTTCAATCAAATCTAAGGATCAAAGTCATAATAAAACAAGCGTTAAGAATAAAATGACAATACCAATCATCAATCAAGAGTAAAATATTATGTTTAAATATTACCTCAATACATAAGAGTTGGAACAAATTACTCTCAATCCCAAAGGGTAGAATTAGCCACTCATGTTGACCATTACAAGCATGGATAGCAAGAAAAGAAGATCTGAGATGTTTCTCCTTAACGACTGCCTCCTCTAGGGTTTTCTATCTCCTTTTATTCTCCCAATGATGTCTAGGGTTATGTCTTAAACCTTATATTTAACCTAGTTGGGCTTGGGCTAAGTGACTTCTCGCCTAAGTGAGCTACAACTTGCTTGGGCAGGTTGGCTGAGAAAAAGCCCAACTTCTCTAGAGTGATCTCGCCTGGGTGAGTTCCTCTGGAATGCATCTGGCTTAGGCGAGTTTAGGCGAGTTTTTAGCGTTCTAGCTTTCCTTTTCATCTTATCTATTCTCGTTTAGCCCTTTCATTTCCATTTCCCGTAGAATCCTAAATTTAACACAAATTTGGTAATAAATCTTTCTTATTCATATTGTAAACATAAAACATGTAAAAAGGTTTAAATTCATAAATTAGGAGTTAAATTATAGTTATTTTATCAAGAAATATCCATAAGTGCTTGTCTTTTAATATGAAATATTACTGAAATATGACACTTATCAACTCCCCTTAACCTAGAATCTTGCTTGTCCTTAAGCAAAGTAAATTAATATAAATAAATCATATTTTAATTTAAATATCAAAACAACATTATTCACTAAATAACTAATTAAATTAGAACTTATGTTGCTTCCAACTTTAAATATAGCAAAATATAGATACAATCAACTTACAGGATCCAACTAAAACAATAAAATGACAATTCATCAAGGAATTTTTTCTCATATGCTCAGAGCTAAGTGTTTTTCTCTTTCACTGAATCTTAACAAATCATAGTTTCTTTTCATTTCACCTTCATATCACAATCATATTAGAAACATGAATCTTAAAGTCTTTTGTAGGGTTATAATGAGACTGGACTTCCAAAAAGTATTGGTTTTTTAGATAACAAAATGGACATTTTAAAGAAAAAAAAAACATACCTACAATCCAATTATAATACATATGTGTTATCTAATCGTCATTTTCTTTGACTTAACAATTTTCCTCATTTTACTTTATTCATGATTTCAACATGATTTTTTTTTTCAAATAATAGGAATAAATTATTCCTATTTCCAACAATTGAATTATTTAAACTCTAAAGCAAGTAGAACCAACCATTCCTTTTTCTATATGTATTGCATCTATGTTTTCCTTCCTTAAACATGCTAATGGGTAGGAAAATATATCATCCAAGGTATAAGGTGCAATAATAACAATAATTCTTAGCTCAAAAGGGTTATAAAAAATGAATTTTACTACATAAAGGTTGGTTATTTAGCCTGGGTTCCTAACTAACACATGCCTTAATCATCTTCATGCTTTTTTATGACGTAACATAAAATAAAAATTAAACAACCACAACGGTCAATTCATCAGTAAATCACACTCAACCCGATCGGTCTTACTGTCTGACATGACCAACAACTTAAGCAAAATAGATCTTATTTATGATTGGTTTGACCGGTTGGCAATTAAACTTAATTATATCTTGTCTTATCTTAAACTGGAATAAGAAAGAAACAACCGATATATTGATTGAAAAAAGAAGGTGGAGGCCACACCCCGATTCTAGAGGAACAAAAAAGGAGGCCACATCCCGACCCCGAGGGAAAAAGCACTAGAGACTAAACTTAGCGGTCTTCGTCTTCGTCTTCATTTGCAGCCCCCGACGTTAATGCCCGAAGCTCGACCAGTTCAGCAAAGGTCACCATCTGACCCTCATGAATGTCTTTGTTGATGTCAAAGTCACCCTTGGCAGGTGGACCCCATACAGTAGGTGAGCCTGTCAGACGACCTGGTTGAAGGTCTTGCCCAACATCAGAACGATGTTCCCTTGCTGAGTAAGGAACTCATCCTCCACTAACACCTTCTTGGCTTCCAAGGTCGAGTTCTCCAACCATAGTGCCTCCATGGCCTTCTCCAGGTCAGCCACTTTCTTTCTTTCGACCTCCTCCCGAACCATTGCCTTGGCGCACCGAGCATTACTCAATTCAAGTTCAGCCTCAGCTCGAACTACACTCGACTTATAAGCCAACACTGCTTCTAGAAACGACTTCAAGGAAGTCATGGCTTCAACTAGCTCGTGCTCTAGCCTAGATATCTCGTCAACCTTTCGGTTGCGAGTATCAGCGGCTATCCGTGTCAACACAACTCCTCGACAGTGTAACTCTATGGAGGCAAAGAGGAGTTCATCTTCAAGAATGGAGGAGAGGAGATTCTCCTCGGTCGGCGTCAGCCCGATCCGGACGCCCCTCGAAAACTTGGAGTCTCCCCTAAGGAGTGCCAAAGGGTGATCGCCAACCGCTCCGGTTGGAGGGGCCCTTATCGACGAGGGGATCTCGAGCTGGATAGGAGAAAGATGGGAGGGGTTGTCGTGGAGTGCCACTCGGTGACCAGGTGGTGGTGACATTGTCCCTTCTCTTCCTTTTCTTCTCTTTAGGGGCAGTGGAGGGCCCGACCCCGGAAGTGGAAGGGTTGCCAACAACAACTGTCTTTAGGCTTCCTTTAGCCATGTCAGATGACTTATTACAAAAAATAGTTAAAATGTCAACTGCCTAAGGAGCCTATCTCACCATGTTATCTACAACAAAAAAGGATGCATTAGTTAACAGTGTATGTCGACCGAGGATTAAAGCGACAAATAAAAAGAGCATACCCTAGAAATCAGTCCACCTCTGGGATGAATTATACACATACAGGATCTTTCAGGTAGGAAGCTTTCTCGGGAGGCTATCAAACAAAGCATAGACCTCCCAATCCTCGGCACTGGCCTTGGTCCAATACAAGAGGAATTTGGATCGTCTAAGCTCGTAAAAAAATATCTCCCTACCCTTGGGCTCAATGAATATTTTGAAGAATTTTCCCTTGAAATTTTTGTATGTGGAGGTGAAAGGGGCGAAGAGTATGTTACCCCACCGGCTGATAAGGGACAACCAGCTAAACGGCTCAGTCGGGTGAGATGTATAGTAATGGAGAAATGTGGAAGAAGTTGGACGATGATGGAGCATATCACACATGTGCCGAAAGGCTTGGAGGGAGGCCCATGTGTTTGGGTGGAGTTGTGAAGGAGCAACGTTAAGTGCTCGAAGGGCACCCATTGTTAAGTCATCAAAAGTCAGGGCGACATGAAGGTCTGAAAAAAGACAAGAGTAAACGAAGAAAAAAGGACCATTCGAGGATGCCTGACCCATACAAATGGTGTTGATCGGACGACAGTAATCAATGGCCAAGATGTTGTCAGCACCATCTGGCTTTAATAGATTATGGTTATCCATAAAGGAGTCAATGGAAGACGAGTCCCTATAGACAAAGATAATCTCGATCACCTTGGGATCAACCCAATCAAGTCTCTAACAATGGGATGACTCTTTGACAGGTTCTGCTCGGTCGGCAGCATCCTCCGGATTGTTGACCCTTACATAGGTCTCCACAGGGGGCAATGTATGAATTTCCCCAACCAACAAAAGCTCGATCATGGAAAAAGTCAGAAGAAGAAAAAGAAGACGGGGAATGATGGAAGAGACCCAAGGACAAGCCCAAGTGCAAGCCCAACAAAGAGAAGATCCAGGCCTACCACTAGAGCCATGATCAAGAAGAATCAAGAAGATTGGAATACTGCTACTGATGGCAGGGAAACCTTCTTGTACATGTTTAAAATGCCATAACTCTAATGTATAGTAGAATTTATTTTCGTGTTAAAATTATATTAGGAATTTTACTTGTAATTTTTCTTAGAGATAATTTTGACACCTAATTACCAACCTAGGTTAAATTAGGGTTTCTAAAACACCTAATTTAATTTAGGTCGGTCATGAGAAGGCTCATGGAGGAGGGAATAAAAAACGCTAATCACACCTCCCATGTGCTTCTCTTTTAGGCGCCAATTTCAAAAGCTTTTCATTTGAATTTAACTTTCATTTCATTTGTATTTGACTCTTCAAATTCCAGTCCTCCATTGCTATAAAAGTAGGTGTTTGGCTCATGAAATGGCAAGATTATTCTAGAGCAAATTGCTGCCAAAATTGTGCCAATTTTGCTCCTTGTCTCCTACCTCTCTAGGATAGACATTTTAATCTTCATTCTTCACCTTGTCAAGTGAGATGGCCTCACCACTCACTCTCCACACCTAACATGCACCTTCAAGGAGTCCACAACTCTACGTGAGTTCCTTGCTCATTCTCATCCATTGAAGCTTTTGCCACTCCTCCAAGAAATTGCAATTCGGATGAAGGCACAACTCCATCAGGGAGGACGAAGAAGAAGATGAAGAAGACGAAGAGCCAAAGGAAGACATGACTAACCTTTCAGAATGAAGGGAAAACACCTCGCCAATATGTCTCGGTTTCAGGAGTCGGAGCAAGAGAGCATTGAGGCGGAACAGTGGGGACCACTATTTATAACCTTTGAAGAGATCGAAAGACAAAATGTCACTATAATCTCAACCGTTGGATCTCCCTCGATCCAACTGTCCACAACGAATGGTGCCAAAAAACCTAAATCATCATTACGGGTCACGTCACGCGTTCGGCGCCGCCAATGTCACGTCTCACCTCGGGAAGATCAACCGTCACAACGACCCCAGATAACGACTCTTCGGATTAACCATCCTCGAGCCTGAGGACAAGTGTACCGGTACGGTCAACACGATCGAGACCTTGACTCGACATCCGGTCAAGACCGACCAACATGACCAACAACAAGGGTGTTTAATGATCCATCGTTTGTTAATCTCCTTTCATTAGACCCATTAACCACAATGGACCCACAATAATTGAATAAATTAGCACGGATCCCAAAGGATCTGGGACGCAATGATCTAATCTTAAATATTGAGTGTCGAGTACTGAAGTCTGACTTGAGCATCGAAGTACCTTTTGCAGATACCATCCGAATCCGGAGCTAGTGAGGAGGAGGAGTGGTAGAGCAAGTATAATAGTTTAGCCGAGAAAAGAGAGTGAGGTGCAGATCGACCGACCGAGAAGTAGTTCAAATTGTTCTCTTAATCCCAACTCCGTTCGAAAACACCAACAATATTATTATTGTAATAACTTTAAAAAAAATACTATTTTAACACCACACATTTTTTATAAATTACTTATATATTACAATTGTATTTTCTAATAAAATATCGTTTTGTAATAAAATAATATTCATTCAGTTGTGAGGTGTGAAAGAGGTGTGAACATATAATAACTTATTTTTTTTATATTATTTAATTACAATTTATATATATATATATATATATATATATATATATATTAAAACCATTACATCCAAAATTATATACAACTTAGAGTGTCAACATATAGTTTTTCCGTTTTTAAATAAAGTGAACCCTAAAAAAGAAAATCCACGTATACGGTTGTAAACGGGATGTAGTGCTATGTAGTTATTTAATAAACCGTTCAACTATAGTTAATAATGTTTAAAACTATTATTTTAGATGTTTTTAACAATTTTATACCACCTAATGATCTGTTAAATATTAAAATATTTTCATTTTAATTTTTAATGATGAATAGTTACAGTATAACGTAATGTAGTTTTCCCCCTTCATTTATTTTCATTAAATTTTTTAATAACAATTTATATTAAAAATATATTATATCAACCAGTAATAGAGATAATAATTTATATTTAAAATTAATTAACATAATATCAATTAACATTTTATAAACACTTTTAATTTATTTTTAATATTCATATTATTTTAAAAAATAAATCTTAACATAAAAAATTATTTATTTATTTAATGTTTTAAAATTTTGTGAAAAAAAAATCAAATTAAAATTCAATTCTTACAAAACCAAATTCCAATTCTTTGTCCTGTGGATACCATTGTCAAAATGGTAGATGGAATTCAATTTCCCAGAAATCATTTATAAATGTGAATAGTGGACGACTCTATTTGGTTAATAATGTTGGAAAAGATTTATAGGAGATTTCTTCCAATGCTTAAAACGATAACTTTGACTTTTCTTTTCTTGTGTCTTATCTTATTCAATGAAACTTGTATTCTGAATTATGTAGGTATTTCTTTTTCGAAAAAATATTTTAAATTTTAAAATTTGAATGACAAAATTATATTTATATTAGTATGGAATGTATAATACATTTCAAACTTTAAAATTTTAAAATATTTTTAAAACTATAAAATTTATAATATATTTTTTAGGTTTAGAATGTGATATTATATATCGATTAGAAAAATCTATAATGTTAGATATTATATATCAATTAAAGATAATAATATTTTATAATATATAATGGAGAATAAATTTAAATTTAATTATATTTAAAATTTATTCTTTAGTACATAAGTTAGTTATCAGGTTTTAAGGTGAAAGATTGTGTTAAAAGTTCTAAATCAATTAAAATTAAGAACTAAGAGGTAAATTTCATCTTATAAATCGATTTTGTAATGTTGAACTAAATTTAATTTTTTTTAATATAATTCGAAAATTGAAAAGAAAAAACTTGCACTCGGAGGATAATTCTGAAATTAAAAGATTTATGAAGGTGGAGTTGTGAGATTTATGTGTAATTTCCTTCTAAATAAATTTAATTGGGTAATTTTGAAGTTATGTAATTTCTTTTTGGCAAAGATATATTTTTTACAAAATTCAGGAAATGGATATAATAATAAAGCTAAAAGATAAAATAAGTTCACTCCTTCCCACTCATTTGTCATTCCCACTATGGGGGCGTGTTCCCATAAAACCCTTTACTTTTTCCGGTATTCCCAAACCACCCCTGACGCGCATGCGCTGTCGACACCAGGAAACGTCGCAGTCGTTCTCACAAACGGTGTGACAGCCATTACTTTTCCGCCACGTGTCTCTCAACACTCCCCTTCGAATGTCAGAACTTTCGTCCCTCGACACGTGTCGATATCAGATTGATGCTCCTACAAGCGCACTTTCTCTCTCTAGAACCTCCACACACAAACTTCGATTTCGAACGTTTACACTCTTCAACTACACTGTCTTGTCTTTCTCCTTATATTCAAAACCAAACTTCACTCTTCTCTCTTTACCCTTTCTTACTCTCTCGCTTAGGGTTTTCTCCACCATTGACCCCACCGTCCAAACCAAACCCTCGCCCAATTTTTATGGGTAATTTTCTCCCTTGATTCCCCTTCTTTTCCTTGTCTGCTTTTCGTGAAACTCTGAGAAAGTGAAAATTCATTCATTTTTCTGTTTTTTTTTTTTTTCTCATTTCTGTTTGTTATTAAGTGTCAATTTTGTGTCTCGGGCGTTTCAAATTATTGTTTTGATTATCTGGGTTTGTTTGGATCGTTATGGAGCTGAGTTTAACACTGTGTTGACTTTGATAGTTTTGTTTGAAAAAAAATTGTTTTCGATGAGTTTTTGTCTTCATTTTTAGAAGTACAAGAATTTCAGGGTCTGAGCTTTGTTGGGAATCAACGATTATTACGATTACATTCTCTGCATGCATTAGAGGGTTTATTGTCTTGCATGAATTAAAATTTGTGTTTTATTGGAGGAAAGGAAATGAGGAAACTTGTTTGATTTCAGTTTTGGATTGTTTATAGCAATTTGTTTTGAAAACCTGCTAGATAAGGGGTATAAAATACTTCGGGGAGGTTTTGATGGTTTTACAACAGAGCTGGCTTTTAAATCCTGCTTTTCGTTTCACTTTCAGTTTGTAGTATTGACCTATTATGTCTTCGGTCTTGAAGTGTTCAATTTCTGTTCCTGTTGTTTTCGGACTTGGATTCTGTCGAAGACAATTTGTACTTGTTTGGTTTGCTCTTTCATAGGTCCATCAATGTTAGCTTTGTTGATTGATAACAAATGGTGTAGGTATTTATTATTAATAGGCCTTCTAAGGTTGGATACTTGGATCTTTTCGTGAAGCACTCATTTTTCTTTTTGTTGTGGGTTATGAATGCCATGCTTTTAATCCTTTGTATAGCTTGCTAAATGTTAAAGGTATAGTATTAGATTTTTGGCCTAAGATTCAACTTACCTGCTAAGTTATAGGAACCTGTAGGCATGTTGTTTATTTGTAGTATTGTGGTTGTTTCATAAATTATGTGTTTAACAAGTACCTATGTTCTTCATGTAAATATGATTGAATTGTTTACAAACCTGATGATAGAGGTAAACCTGCTAATTATGATATGCCTCTATGTTGATCTCCATATTTTTATACTTGACATGTGTCGTGCTACAACTTAGTGTTTGAACAATTTGTTTTTATTAACCATCAGTAGTCAATGATTTAAATAAAAAAATTCCGACTTTGTACTGCTCTTCTGTTTTCACTTAATACTGGTATGGTTTTGTGTAACTCTGTGTAATATTGAATCAATAAAGGTTTGATCTCAGACTATTTTTTGCATTCTAAAATAATCTACTGTTTTAATGATTAGTTAGACCTCTGTATAAATCCTGTATCCTTGCAATTTAATATCATATGATGAGGTTTTCTGTTTTATTTTTATTATAGAACTATAGAGGGGGTAGTTTGAAGGTAAAATCTTAAAGCAGCAAATCATCATGGATAAATCAGAAGTGACTCCACAGCGGCAGCAGCAACAACAGCAGCAGCATGTGATGGGAGTTGCTGCAGGTGCTAGCCAAATGGCCTATTCTCACTACCAGACTGCTCCCATGGTGGCTGCCGGCACACCTGCTGTAGCTGTGCCTTCTCAAACACAGGCTCCTGGTGCCTTCTCTAGTTCTGCTCACCAACTTGCTTACCAGCAAGCACAGCATTTTCACCATCAACAGCAGCAGCACCAACAACAGCAGCTGCAAATGTTCTGGTCAGATCAAATGCAAGAAATCGAGCAAACAATTGACTTTAAAAACCACAGTCTCCCTCTTGCTCGAATAAAAAAGATAATGAAAGCTGATGAAGATGTCCGAATGATTTCAGCAGAAGCTCCAGTCATATTTGCAAAAGCATGTGAAATGTTCATACTAGAGTTGACATTACGTTCTTGGATTCACACAGAAGAGAACAAGAGGAGAACCTTACAGAAGAATGATATAGCAGCTGCTATTTCAAGAAATGATGTTTTTGATTTCTTGGTTGATATTATTCCAAGAGATGAATTGAAAGAGGAAGGACTTGGAATAACCAAGGCTACTATTCCATTAGTGGGTTCACCTGCTGATATTCCCTATTACTATGTCCCTCCACAGCATCCTGTGGGACCTCCTGGGATGATCATGGGGAAGCCAGTTGATCAAGCAGCACTATATTCTACACAGCAGCCTCGACCTCCCATGGCTTTCATGCCATGGCCCCATACACAACCCCAGCCACAGCATTCACCCCAACAACAAACAGATTCATGATTATTATGTGCAATTCAATTAGGTTTGGAAAGTACCATGCATCTTTTGATTACAAATTTACTTAATGCCTTTCAGCACTACTTTAGTGTTCTGCATTTAAGAAGGCAACAGATTGTTTGAGGATTTTTGCACTCATTTGTGATTGTATGAGATCTCTTCATGATTGGTGTGATGGTTGATTTAGTTTTAGGGAGTCAAATGTTAAAAATAGTTTGTTTGTACCTGAATCTGTTGAATTGAAGTGAGTCTCTACTCTTGACCCAAATCCATTTCTTTTCTCTGTAAGAAGAAAATGGGAAATATAATATATATATATATATATATATATATATATATATATATATATATATATATATATATATGTGTGTGTGTGTGTGTAATTTTTAATTTCGATAAAATATTTTATTTTAATATTTTTTGCTTCTATTATCCTGACTTTAAAAATATTATTCTACTTATAAAATGTAATAATTAATCATCGTCTTTTATTTTAACTTTAAAATATTGTTAATTTTTCATTTAGTAACATTGGATGTAATACTAAAATAAATTATATTATTTTTTATTATCATCAAAATACATTTTAATAATGACAATAAATGAATTTTAAAGGAAAATATTAATTAAGTTACTTAAATTGTTTTTAGAAAATCCATACTTCCAATTAGAACTACAAATATTGCTTTTACGATTTTAGGTAACAGATAATTCTTATAATTCATATTCAAATGCAACTGTGCTAATAGAAATGCAAAACATTGACCATTATCTTTTCATCATTCTAAAATCTATTTATTTAAAAAAATCAAAATCCAAAATTAGTTTATCTAAATACTTGTCAAATTGTCTCATTCTAGTTTTATTAGTTTCTTAAAACTTGTATATTTTTAATTTTTATTTTTAGTTACTATTATGATATAAGTTAGTAAGATATATAATGAACAAATGTAATTAAAACTAAAAATAATAATTAAAGTAGATTAAAGTAATAAACTTATATATAAAAAGAAGCTTGGTCTAAACGTAAACGAGGATAAAAAGATTTCATTGTTATACTTTTAAATAGAATATTGGGCAAAAAAAGTTTGTAAACAATTTTTTTTTTCTTTTTCAATTTTAGCTTCTAGATAAGTGGATAACTTTTTTATAGTAAAATCTCCATATATTCCACTTTATCCTTGGTCTAAAACTGAATAAAGTAAAAATACAACACTATATTTATTTTAATATTTTTAGAATCTTATTTTCACAATTTATCATCATTTTTCACATTTTTTATTAACAAATATTAACTTTTTTAAACTTATGAAAAACAAGTTGAAAGTAACACAACTTATAACATAAATTAAGGTGATGATGATAAAAAATAAGAAAAACAACATATTTTTTCAATGTTCTCTCACTCTTCCTACAAAAGAAAATATTTATATATTCATATCAAATACATAATTCTTAAAGCACATTGATATTTAAGAGCATACTTAAACATTAAAAAAGTTGAGTCCAGTCGTGTAGGAACATCAAAACAAAACCCACTTGATGCATTAATATCACTAAACCTTTCAAGACATTGTTTGTGTTAGAGTAAAGTCCAACAAACTCTTGATGATTTTGGTTGTTGTTAAACAACAAAGTACAATCATTAATATGCTTCATTTATAAGATAATAGTTTGCATACAAACCATATGAAACGCAAGTCCTCCGTTAGCACATTGTGCTCTCTTGCTTTGTCTGATAAGTAAAATCTTTGTTAGACGATACACATACAACCAAGTTAATGTTGCACATCACAAAATTCTTTATAAGCTTATTCTGTATTGCTAGAAATGTTTTCATCTTCGCATCTATAAAAAAGATATGTTTATATCAAATATATCTTGAAAGACATGCTAAGTTATTCTATGCCAACACACATCATGATACGCCTTATATAAACTCTGGAAAGGCTACATGTCATGTACAATCCTATGCTTTACCCCAATTTCAGTGAAAACTCTGACATAAACCTAATAAGTCATGCCAGTTATCAAGATGTTGCTTTAAGAAGAGAAAAACATTTAATGTTGCATAGAGTGCATCTAATACACTCTACATCATTGTGTGGACAAACTAAAGCTTGAATATGAAGACATGAATTGAAATTTCTTAGTAGGAAGAAAAGGATTTAGAACGACTCTTTTTCTCAACTCTATATAAAGTACTCATCCTAGTTGAAGAATAAGAACAAGTGGTTAAGAGTTATCTTGTTAAAAGCTTTTTGTGCCTTAATCTTAACCACAACATTGTTTGTATTCTTTTAGCAAATCAGAAGAGTGTATTAATCTTGTATCCGTCAAGAGACATTATTTTTGTCTTGTAAGCAAGACCTTGTGATTGTTTGGATCACCCTTTCTTGTAAACCCCTTTTAGCAAGGAGTAGTTACATTCCAAATAATACTCAAGTCTTAGCCAAGAGCGGATGTGTTCCAAAAAATACTTTGGGTTGCTATACAAGAGTGTTCAAACAATACTCATGTTATCTAACCAAGAGTGATTGGTCCAAATAATGCTTTGTTGTGGTGTTGTAGTATTAGTCTACCTAGCAAAACTTGATCAAGAACTGGCGCATTTACAGATAAACTAGTATAAAAAGATATAATGTATATCTTTCTTTTCTTTAAGCTTGTTTAAGTTGCATGTTATTAAATTTGTCCTAACAAAAGAGAGAGAGTTCTTTAAAACTAAGTTTTTAAAAATGTTTTTGACAAATCATCTATCAAGTTAGAAGTTTTCGTCTGACATCACTCATTTGCAATTTCGTTCTTGAAATCAAGTATACTAAGTTTATCTAAATTTTTCAATATAAAGCACAACCTAGATCAATTATCAGAAGACACATTCTTTATATTCAATTTTAGTATTGTTTTGTACAAATTAAAATTAAGGGTTTAAGAATTTCAAACCTTGAAACACAAATTCAAAATGCAAACAATAATCAAAAGCGAAAATCAAGAAAATGAAAAGAGATTAATCCACATATTCAAGAACCAAACTTATGATAATTCTCTAAAGATTTATATCAAAGTTTGAACGATTAACAAATTTAATTAATCAATTAAATTGATTATTTGAATTAAATCAAAATATCATTCAATCTAATTTGTAGTTAATCATCAAATCAAGATTCAATCAATAACTAATTTGATTATAAAACCATAAACACAACAAATCACAAAGAGAAAAACTGAAATTAGAGAAAAGAATAACAAACTTAGAGCATTAAACCATCAAAAACTCAATTCGACTTGTCTGATCTTGATTCATGAATTGATCCTCATAATTTAGTTTTCCATAGATGAAGAACACCAAACAAATTTTAGAGAAGAAGAGAAAAGAATAGGAAAACTGAAAAACGAAAAATTGAAAGAAAAGAAGATGAAGAGACAATTCCTATAACTCAAAATTTAGTAAATGATTTTTGTGTATGAATTTATAGCACATTTAAGCTATTTAAATGCTCTGAAATTTGTTGTAAACATGGTCCTAAATGTGGGCTCTAATTAGGTCCATAAGCCCAACTAAACAAGTTTAAGCTAATATAAAGAAATTTAATCCGCATGGATTGCTTTAAAAAAGTTCAACAAATGTACCTCAACTTAAAAAAAAAAAAATCATAGAAAGTGGTAAAAAATTTCCAATTCAGTAAACCATATGTCTAATTTAAATCCTTAGAAATGTAGAATCTAATGCAGCTACAATTAGTCAAATGTAGTATCTACAAAATATGTTATAGGCAAAATAATGAGTAAAGGTCATATGAGCTAAAGATACAAAATTAAAGTAAATATGTACAATGAATCCAATTTATCACTATTAAAAAGAAATAAACTAAAAATTGAAAATAAAACATGTGAAAATTGCTTTCAATGTATAGTAAAGTTATACATGTGCCTTTAAAATTTGTTTCATCAATAACTTGGAATTTTTTTGTAAAGTTTTGATACATAATTCAACCCTTCCTTCTTGTGTATTTGACTTATTTTTCATAGTTGGTATCATAACTCGACCTCTAAAGGGTTGAGCATCTTATTGAAAACAGGGTTTTGAAAAGATTTTGAAGAAGAAAACACTAAAACATACATGATTTTTGCTTTGTTATTACCCATTTCCAAAAGTAAAATTCACTTTGAATGAACAAATGTAGAATGTAAAGAGTAAAGAGAATAAGAATCACGAGAGATAATGAAGAAAAATGAAAAACTTTCATAGAACTTGAAATGTGAAACTGTTAAAAAAAACAGAAAACTAAACAAAACTACTAATGCACCTAAGTGTCTAATCTACTCACCATCTAAGTTGTTTCTCTTTATATCTTCCACTAATATTTGTTTATAGATTTTTGAAGCTTTACAAATGGATGGACCTTGGTTCCAACCGACATTGAACCCACAAAATCAGTTCTAAAACTATATTAACTAACTTCATCTTCCTTTTTAAGCTATTTATTGACTATCTAGTGCCCATTGACCATGGACCTTTGATCGTCTATTGATTGGTTGACATATTTTTGCTCTCTAAACTTGACTTCTTCTACTCTTTATAGTATAATTTTTTTTATTTAAGCTCCTTATGTCAAAGTGTAGTTCGAAAATGTTCCTTCAAAAGATCTGAAATAACTATTAAGCAATTCAATCAAAATTTAAGTTGAAAAATGTAATTTTTATTATGTTTTTGTAAAATTCCTAATTTTATACAAAAAAAATACAAATTTAAACTAAAAATAGAAAATAAGAACAAAAGGAATCCTAAGAAAAAGGAAACTAGCTTAGAAAAATATAACAAAACCGAGAGTTATCAATGAGTACCTCCATGCATCCAACATTGTCTCTTGGTTTGTAAAAAAAATCTAATCTAGTAGGCAATACAATATTGTTAGATGGTTGGATCTAGATCTGACGTCATGTACAATGTTTGCTTGTGTGCTCATTTATAATAAGAACTAAGAGAAGTTCACTTAATTGTTATTAAACATATATTTAGATACTTAAAAAGCACCATTAATCTTGGTTTGTGTTGTAAATGCGGAGAAAGTTTCAAATTGTAGGACTTTTGTGATATTGACTATGTTGGAGACAAGGTAGAAAAGAACAAAACTAGTGGAAAATACCACTTTATAGAAGGAAACTTAATATCTTGGATGAGCAAGTAAGGGATCTTAACATTATCCACACAAAAAATCTTAATGCATATTAGTTGCTAGTTGTTGTTCACAATTGTTATAGATAAAGAACCAACTAAAAAACTACAACATCTATAAAAGTAACATTCTTATTCTATATGATAATAATGTTGTTATTAATTTGTTTAAAATCCTATATTGCATTCTAGGGCTAAGTACATGGAAATCAAGCATCATTTCACTAGAGATCATGTTCAAAAGCATATAAATTTATAGTTTGTTAGAGAAAAGTCCAAACTCGTGATTTTGATGAAGTGTTAAAAACAACAAAACATAAAACATTGTCATAATTTATTTTAAAGATGCAAGTGTTTCTTCAAACAACAAATCATGTAAGACGCAAATGTTTCTCCTATCAAACGATATAACACTTTGCAAATTTATTTTTACATCTGATAAGCATTGTGATGCTCAGACGATACACATATAGTCTTAAGCTAATGTAGTATTTCAAAAATATTTATATCCTTACGTTTGACCAAAACGATTCAAAAAAAAATTACATCGCATCAACAATATCTTGGAACATGAGTTAAAGATATTTTGTTTCAACAACTCTCAAGTATTTGCTTTGTCAACCTAGAAAAGTCTATCTGCTAAGTACAACTCTATACTTTTCACAAGTTCAAGTGAAGGCATCTTGTCCAAGAAGAGATAAGTACATCTAGTTATTGGGATGTTGCTTAAAGATGAGAAGAACATTTAATGCATGAATGGAGCACATATAGTGCATCTTCTATGTCCAAGCTCATCAGATGCAAACAAGACATTAAAATGAGTGTGAAACTTCTCAACGACTAAAAAATAATTTGCAACGACTCTTTTCTTTTAGACCTATATAAATCCTTTCATCAAGAAGAAGAAAATATTTTTTGTTATTGAAAAAGTGCTAAATTGTTGTTAAAATCCTTTTGTTCCCTAAAATGAACATTGTTGTGTTTGTTTAGAAAACTAGAAAATAGTGTGTAATCTTGTAAACATCAAAAGATGCAACCCCTCTCTAGTGAGCAACCTCATGATCTTTAGATCACAACCCAAACAATTTCTTTGTCTTATCCAATAGTGACTTGTTGTTAAACAATACCCATGTTAGCCAAGAATGACTTTTTATTAAACAATACTTGTGTTAGCCAGGAGTGATTACGACCTGAAAAAAAAATACTCATTTGTATCTTGCAGCAATAGTCTACATAGTGAAATCTATTTAGTTGATTAAGAATTGAACTAGTTTGTGTTATTAGATTAACCAATATAAGAATATTTTTACTAATATTTTTTTCCTTCCTTAACCTTTTTATATTACATATTGTAATTGTTGCACTAAAACCATGCAACCTCAAAATCATTGGTTAAAAGGATGGAAGATGAAGTCTCATGAGAGAAAACTCTACACTTGAAGAGTAAAATAATAGGATTTTCTTCTTTCTTCTTAGTCTTGTACAAATTGTATAGGTGTAAATTCTTTTAGGATTTTGTAGAGACATGAGTGTCTATTTTGGGCCTTGATTTGAACTTGAAAAAGACATCCAAGAACCTTGGAAGACATGGTCAAAATTCGACTAAAAGAGGGAGAAGAGATCTTGGAAACATGAGGTCCCACACCATGTGAAAGATGTCTTTTCGAGGATAATTTGGATGTTGATTTCACTCCATGGTTCAACCCTTGGGATGTCACTTTGCTTGTTTTTAGTCTCACATTCTTTAACTTATATGAAGTGTAAGGAACTTATGCATCTATAAAGAAGACCTTTTGTACATTCACTTCTTAATTGAATGAGAATTAATTTGTTAAATGTTTGTCTTTCTTGTTCTCTTAAGGTCTTAAATCGGAGTAATCTTCTTCTCATTCTCTCCAAGAAACCTTTCTTGGAAGAAGAAAATCTAAATTCTTCAAAGAACTTTGAAAGTTTTAAGAATTTTTAGTCTTTGGTTGCTTTGGAAGAATGGTGTTTTTCCATCATTGTATTTTTCTTATTTTTCCAATTAGTAATCAAAGCTCAACCTCTACAGATTGGGCATCTTAACTTAGTTATAACTTAGCTAGAGGAAAAGATTCAACATAGCACACATGGAACCATATCTCATCACAAAGGGAACTTCTTTCTCATTCCCAGGAGAAGACTTTTCTTATTAGAAACAAATGTATGTAAAGTTCACAAATTATCAAATGTGGCAAATCATCACAAAAGATTATATAAACATCTCAACTAGATGCAATTGAACAACAAAACAAGATGCAATTGAACAAAACAAGGTACACATGCCTTATCTAAAAATGAATATAAAAATATTTGCAAGTTAAAATAACAACAACAAAATATATGGGACTCCCGGATTATCATTAACTACGAGGGCAATGAAGACTTACAACTTCAAAAAGCTATATCACTCTCTCTCTCGTCGGTATCAGTTTTTCACAATAAATGGTGAAAATGTAGAGAATATGTTCGGAAGAATGGAAGTTCTTATGAAGAAAATAAACAAACAAATACAAGAGCCACATTATTTTCCATAACTAATTGCTTTATTTGGATGATAAGTAATAGATAAATTTGGAACTAGGAGTATTAAAAAAATATTAATTCAACCAGAAATAATTAGCAAATCCTAGTAACAGGGTGAATACAACTCAAGCAGAACCTTGATAAAGACTTTCAACCCAGAAGCAAAAGCAGTATTAAATTAATTTACATCATCTTCGGTAAAAGAAAATTGGTATTGGACCAAATGGACGGTTTAACATCTGGAGCTTGCAGCAGATCCAATTCTCAACACACAATTTAGTTGCAAAAGATTCAACAGCTTCCAATTCTTCCCTGGAAATAAACCATAAATATTAAATAATCACAAATGTAGATCAACCCTGATTTTTTTTCAAGAAAATATGTCGAAATATTTTAACTAATTCACACATTAAAAAGCTTTGGTTAATTTAGTTGATAGCAATAAACATGTCTCTATTTATAATAGTTTTTCCTAAAACACCCTTAAAAGTTTTGGGATTGTCCATATCATTTTTTTAACTTCATTACTTTTCACCTTAATAATTAATTAGAGAGTAATAATAGTGGCCTATTCATCATGAGAATGTTGGTCAAAAACAATTATTTCGACACACAATTAGAACAAAATCTAATACAAAGGGACTGTAATTTCAAAACAGTCCTATAATTAGAAATGGAAGGAATAATTGGGATACTCAAGTCTTCACTGAAGCAAGTGAAGCTTCAAAAAGTCATAGATAATTCAAAACATTGATGGAAAATTAGCATATTTGGACATTCAAAGATCTGTTAGTGACACAAAGTAAAGGGTCAGAAATATATCACCTTCCCCCAGGGTGCCCCACATACACCACTATGCTGATGAGCCCACCTGGCATCAGAATTCTCTTGGCAGCTTCCAATGCCAGTGATGTTGTTTCTGATGCTGTTATTATCTCTTTGTCACCTCCAGGAAGATAGCCTAAGTTGAATGCAACCAGCCTATGCAGAATATCAAGATAGATAAGCATGTTCAATAAATTGTATCCATAGGAAGCAACTCACCATGACATGTAGTTTTATAATAAGAAATACATTAATGCAATCATTATTCAGGGTTACAGCTAATATTGATTATCTTTAAACCCAGGGTTGTATCAAAATTTATGAAATCTACACTCAAAATTAGTATTGTTAGGCTATCTTATTATTTAAGAATAGTTTTGATGGTGCTCCCATACATCCAAAAATCCCATATGGTTAAGGAGTTGAAGTAAATGGTAACTTTTGTACACTCTCTCTTTCTTTCCTTAACTTTATCGACACATTAGACACATTTTAAAGACAAAAACGTCGAACTTCAAACCATACAATATTTGAAGGCAAAACTGTGACACGTGCTATTTTAGTGGACTTGAGATCACAAGTCCCAAGTCTCATTCCTTAACTCCATCGACATATCATATACATTTTAAAGAAAAAACCGTCGAGTTTCAAACCATACAATATTTGAAGGCAAAACTGTGACACGTGCTATTTTAGTGGACTTGAGCCCAGAAGTTCTAAGTCTAAAATCAAATCAGCTTTTAGAGCCTGAGTGTGCATATGGAATGGCATGTTAATTTATTGTTTAAAAATTTGAGACATTTCTGTTCAGCCTTGGAAAAGATTCATGCAATTATAATTAACTTTTCAAGAAATCTATAAAAATGAAGAATACAATAGATTTCATTTCAGTGTTATAACTAACTAAATTATACCTCAATCCTAGTCTCTAACTTTATGAGTATCAATCAATCGCAAAAGGTAATGATTTGAGTCCTTTTCTCCCCTTACTTTCCAATTTTATTTCACATGAATAAAGAAGTAAAGGGTGCAAAGTTAGGAACTACAGCAATAATTTTATAAACTCAAGTACTAAAGTGATGAATGCTTACAATTTCAAAGACAAGGGTTTACTGATGAAAATAACTACACCAGTTATTTATTATCATCAGCTTCTAAACAAGAAGTAGGAACAGGGGAACATGAAACAAGTACCTAACTGAGGCATTCCTTGGAACAACATTCTCCATTTTACTATGGCAGATATTGAAGAGCTTGACAAGTTGTCTCTGCATGTATTTTGAAATTTTAGTTGGTGACATGAAAGTTCTTAATTATTGTCAAATTCACTACACCAAACTAAAAGATCGAGGCCAGCTCAACTTCTTAGACGATAGCAGGTTTGAGTGTCATCCTAGAACATTTTTCAATGGCTATATAACACAAGACTGTTTTATGCAATATTTTTCACCGATTGAAAGTTGAAACTATTTGCTCGTATATGGTACTAACCTCATTAGAATTAAGAGACTTTTCCAGCAAGAGTGAAGTGTTATCCAAAGCATCTTCTTGAATGTCTAATGCATATACATAACCGTCATGATAATCATCAGCAACTAAATTAAGCATTGCTAAGGTGTCAAAACCATTGCCACAAGTAGCATCAATGACAGTGTCTCCTTTCTGGACAACCTGTTTCCACACCCTGGTAAGGATAAGAAATATACTTACTTCTTATCAAGGCTTTACTACCATGAAAATTAGCAAGTTTCACCAAAAGCTTTCTAAAGAAAAAATTAAATGAGTTTCTCCATAAACTAAAATTTACTAATCTATAATCTAATTTATAAAAAAATTCTAATATAATTTTTCAAAATTCCTATTTAACTTATGCTTAAGCTAAATTTAGCTGATCTAGAAGTTCAATTTAATTTTTCCTTATTTTTCTAATTTAGAAGTGTCTATGAGGAAGTCTGTCCAAACATAGCATATATAGATAAATATGAGAATAATGACAAGTATAAATAAGTAGCAAAATATATCTCGTAAACTTCAATGCAGAAGGTTGCCAAATAGTGTTCTGTAACAAACATGAAACATATTCACTTTTAACTCATCCAAAATCCTTTTAAAAGCATGGAAACTGAAATAAATATGTAAGAGAAGTTCCCCAAATTATATGACAAAGAATCAGAGAATTTTGTCACAAATTATTAGGACTTAGGACATCCCAAGAAAATTAATAGCTTAGCCTCTGTCTGTGAAACAAATGTAGCATGAGATCAATTCCAAGTGGAACATCCATGTAAATAATATTGCACATGCAATGTAATTTTCTAGTATCGTACTCATAGAAGTTCCTATGCATACCTTAAAAAAACTGTCTCTATTACTATTTGAGGCAACAAATAAAACAGACAAAACAGTTCTAGAATAGAATATCAGCATGGATGAGAGAAATACACAGCATGTACAGAATTTTGAAATTTTAATCTGCCACTTTATAAGAAGAAACAATAGGACTCAAAATTGAAAACTTAAAGGCCGAAAACATGAGAGTGCTTTTTTGTAGAGAATCAAAAGTAGAAGATTCAGTCACTGACGTATTAAGAACACAAGCCCTGGAGAACAACTAACTTATCCCTCAAATACTAAGCTTAAATTGGAAAAAGCAAGCAGAATTCTTTGAAGCTGAAGCATTTAAATTTTCAGGACACAATATGATAAACCAGTAGTACATACATGTGAGCAATGTCAGTTGCCCTCTTCTTCCCAAAGAGATAACTCACCAACGCATCCTCCAAACCTGAAAAACAAGGTATGGGCATTTCAACATTCGTAATAGATTATGCACACGGGTTTGTTCTACTGCCTCAAAGATAACATTTTTTAGGTTAAAGAAAAAGGGAAATGGGTACCAGAAAAGGGAGAATCTTTGGGGGAGGAAGAAGAAGATTGGAGGTCACTGGCCACTGGGAAAAACCCATTTTTCTTATTGGGTTCCCCACAGTAGCAACTAAGATTTTTGGAACAGTTGCTTAGGGTGTTGTTGAGTTTTTGAGGAGGAACTAAAAACAAGGTTCTTCGCCAAGAACATGAAAGGGTGCTGTGAGTGGCTAAAGAAAAGGACCACAGCCTCAGAGACAACATCTGCTGATTAGAACACAATCAATAGTATCATGTAGTTGAAAAAAAAACATATGGTGTTTTGTTGCACATGTCTATATTTTTAAATACACTTCTTCTCCCTTCTTAATAATTTTTTACTAGGTTATACTTTTTACTTCATTTAAAAAAAATGAATTACATTCAATTTAGTCTTTTATCTTAAAAAAAAAAACTCAAGTCTTTTTATCTTTCACAATTGTGCAGTAATTTATGGCTTTTTTCTAACCTAGTAAAATAAAGGATTAAATTGATTCAAGTTTTAAAAGATAAAAATTAAAATTCTAAAATAAAACTTGTAGACTTATTTATATTCATGCTACCCTGTGCACCACACATGGTTTATGTACCTTTCTCTAGTATTTAGTGATCATTATATTTAACATTGTAACTAAAACGTAGCGTTGCACCTACAAATGATAAGAAAATTATGCATACAAAATAAAAATATATTGATCATTTGTTTATTTTTTTATTGTTAATAAAGTAAAATTAGTTAAAAGAATATTGTGATAAGAAATTTAATGTTATATGTTATTACTAATAATAACACCATATTCATTAAATATAAACATATATATTAAGGGAAGTAAAAAATAACTAGATACTTTTATTTCTCACTCTTCCAATTTTCCTAGTGTTCGGAAATCAGTTTGAGAAAAGAGAAGAAGATAGAATTTGTATTTAATTTATCTTCTAAACAATAACTTGAAAAGGAAATTATTCTCTCTTTAACATTTTGTTGACAGAAAATACAACTTTAATATTGGTCTAACTTATCAAAATTAAGACTATTATTTATCTATTTTTTTTATAAAAAAATTTCATGTTAGGTATCACTATTACTTATCTCATTTATGTGTGTTAAAAGATAAAATATTCCTATCTTTGAATAACAATTTTAACTTATATTTTTGTATCTCTGTACACTCCATTGCAATCATAAAGTATCTCATATCATCTCTAACATTGTGTTTGGAATGGGTGATGTCATTTTCAAGCGTAAATGGAAGCAGAGAAAGTAAGATTATGTTCATATTTGGTTTAGCTGATTTACAAGGAAATGGAATAATGGAAGTGGAAGGGGGCAAGAAAGAAGTACTCCATCTAAAATGGGTATGAGGTGCTAGATTTACACATTTATCCTTGCATGGTTATAGATAGTGCACGTCATAGTTGATAATTGTCAATATTGTTGGCCTCGTCAAGCTTTGAAACATGCATGGTATAGTGGTTGAAAATTGATCATAACCGATTAGGTGCTTCTGAATAATTGGTTAGCCCTCATGGCATTCTCAATTATGGGCACTTTGTGCACTAACATATGTTGGACGTATATAGACAAGGTTAAGACCAAGTCATGATTATGTATTTGGCTTAAAGAGCACGCTGGATTAATGTAGGTTAGTTTAGTATGTTGTTTCGTAATGTAGATGCATAATTTTGTGATGTTTGACTTATTTTTTGACTTGCATGAATTGATTGGTCTTTGTTTGGTGATATAAGGGTGAATTTTATTTATCCAAAACTTGAGCATGATTGGTAATAATCGATTATGCTTCAATATGTAATCGATTATATGTGAATGCATAATCAATTACATGTTGGGACATAATTGATTACATGATGTGGCATAATTGATTATACTCTCATACATAATCGATTATAGTCATTTTGTTCATACACATGGTCATTTCATGTGTGCTATTTTCATATTTATGAAGTCATTAACAATTTAACTTCGGATGACTCATTTTCCTTTTGATATGATGTTATTTTTATATTTATTAAGTCATTAACAATTTCACTTTGAATGTTACATTTGCTTTTTGATATGGGGTTGAACAATTTCAATGCTTAAGAAGTGAAGAAAATATAATGTACTTTATGAACCTCATATTTCAAAAAAGTTATTAATTATGATACATGGTTTAGGCGGAAATTAAGGCTTAAAATTTTATATGACAACAAAATTACAAACAAATTGACTTCATTGATACAAACATAGAGATGTGTTAAAAAAATTATTTCAAAAAATGGATGACAAAATGTAGAATTTTTTATTTATTTTTATAATCAAAATTTAAATAATGTTAGAACATTTAGAATGTATATTATTAATTACTGAAAGTATTGTTTATTATTTTGATTTTTACAATTATTATTATTATTTCAAATAATTATTTTTATTATGATTATTATTAATGGGAATTAAATATTTATGTGTGTGATTTGTTTTAAATAAAAATATATTAACCTTAACATTTTAAAACAGTGGTATTTTTGTAAATCATTAAAGTATACAATTAAATCTTATTTGTATTTCAGTCCCATTAATCACATCATCTACAAATTTTCTACTAATTTTCATTCACTTTCAGCTCACTTTCTCTACATCAAAACAACCTCACTTTCCACTTTTTCCCCGCTCATTTCCTTCCCTTTCCACTCCCGTCCTCACCCAAACAAAGTCTGAGTCACTATTATCGTTGCAACTCCTTTAGCATTTATGTTGCGATGTAAAACCTTACTTGACATTCTCATTCTTTATTAAAAAGTGAGTTTCTTCATCTTTTTCTTAGTTTTCTGTTTTTAGTTGATTCATAAAATTTATTAATTATATAATTTGGATATCATTATCGGTCTTCATCTATAGTGTTTTCAATTGGGTGTTATATTTTACATTGTATAATCTATAATGCATTTTTAGATCTAAAAGTGTATTTCAAATTGGATTTTAGATTGCACAAGTTGGAATGCATTGTGGATTCATAAGTGTATTATGAATTACGTAATTCATAATATATTTACAGTTAATTGTTTTGATGTTGATTATGACTTAAACTTTTAACGGAATTCTTTGATAGACGAACATTCCCTGCAACATAGAATAAGCATATATGTATTTATTGACATTTGAGGTTAGCTTATACTATATGAATATCATCGAATGTTTTATGCATGTTTCATCTTATATTATAAAAGCTTATCAGACTTAAGAAAATACTGCATAGTTTTATATTGTCATTCAGATGAAACACTTGTGTCTGACATGATCTATTATTTTTCACAAAGTCACGATCTTACATAAGTATGACCATGTTTTACACATAAGTAGTTTTAACACTTAATTAAAATCATATGGTGTTGTACTTTTTCCTTAACAAACCATATGACCTTTAGAAGGTCGAATGGTACAACAACTTCATAAAACACACATTAGAAGGTTACATTAGAAGGTTCATGAATATATTGTGAAAGCAGTCGGAGTTAACTTATTTAATGAATCTTATCCTTGAATGAAGATTTGAAGAAGGATCATATAGTGACAAAAATATATTGTTTAGGCCTCAACACAAACAACTTTCAAATTGATCTAATAACAAGAGTTTTTTTTTTAATCGGCAAAGAATGAATTTAATAAAAAAAAGCACCTGAAGGGTGCCCCAACCCTTATACAAAAGTTGTAAATGACCATCAAATCTTCCCTATAAAGCAAAGCAAAAACCCCACCACCAAAAAAGGGGTTCAAACTGTAACCAACAAACACCAAAAAAAGAAAGTACAGTCTCTCAAAACCAGACACTATGGTACACCGACCCAAGGCTAAACCACTACGGTTTAAAACCCCAACCAAAAAGCTACTTCTCATTTAACTTCTTATAGCGTCTTCCCAAGTCCTTCCATGAACTATGCCCACTAAACAAGCACCTACCCATACCTTCCCACACTACAAGACTTCAAACAGAACTTAGGATCAATACACCATTGAGCATAGGTAAACACTGCTAGTCTTTTCTTACTCGTCACCCAAGACCAAACTTTTAATTGAGCTAACGTGAAGATCTCAATGTGATCAACTTTACCTTTCTCAAACATAACTCTGTTTATGCACTTCCAGATCTTCCCTACCACTGCAATCTACACACAACCTCATATTTTGTTCATCTGCTGAACCATCAAACTGTAACCAACAAAAACCAAAAAAAGAAAGTACAGTCTCTCAAAACCAGACACTATGGTACACCGACCCAAGGCTAAACTACTATGGTTTAAAACCCCAACCAAAAAGCTACTTCTCCTTTAACTTCTTACAATGTTTTCCCAACTCCTTCCATGAACTGTGCCCACTAAATAGGCACCTACCCATACCTTCCCACACCACAAGACTTCAGGCAAAACTTAGGATCAATACACCACTGAGCATAGGTAAACATTGCTAGTATTTCCTTACTCGTCACCCAAGACCAAGCTTTTAATTGAGCTAACGTGAAGATCTCAATGTGATCAACTTTACCTTTATCAAACATAACTTTGTTTTGCCCTTCCAAATCTTCCCTACCACTGCAATCCACACACAACCCTATATTCTGTTCATCTGCTGATTTTCCCAGGATTGACTAAACTTCAGAAGGTGTTCTTTGGCTTCGTGGTGGTACACAGACTCTTCCGCAATCCACTGGCTGCACAAACACCAAACCAACCATGCTATTTTACAGTTAAAAAAGACATGGTTAACCATCTCCTCCTCCACATCGCACTAGACACACCTATTGCTTTCCAATACCAATCCTCTCCTTTCCAAGTTGTCCCTAGTTACCATTTTATTTTGTAGCACTCGCTATGTTACAACCTACGCTGACGGTAACACCTGAAAGCTCCAGAAGAGACCAAACAGGGGAGAAAGTTCCCTACTTAGGTCATTTATAAGAGTCCTATATGCAAAGTTGACTATAAACCCAGACGAAGCATCTTTCTTCCAAACCCATTGGTGCTTAGATTCCTTGACCAACGACAAGCCCTATATCTGTTGCATTAACCAACTTAAATCCTCCGCTTCCCACTCGAATAAGACTATCCTCCAGTCCAAAACCATCTTCATTCTTATCCTACCCAAACCCCTATTTGGTGTAGAGTTGCTTGGCTAGACAAAGAAACCGAGAAGAGCCTTGGGAACCTCTCATTTAACACACGTCATCTGACCAAGAGTCCTCCCAAAACCTAATAATCTTCCCATCGCCTAAGGCCCTTGTGACCTTATCCTCAAAGTTATTTCCCCATTCCTCAGACGACTAGACCCTTTTTAAATCCTTCCACCAAAGAGACTCCTTATTGCTACTGCTTAAAACTTTTAGGCCTTTCCACCCTCTGTACTTGGATTTAATGATATCTCCCTGTAAGCTTGTCTTCTTTACTTTTAACCTCCAAACCCACTTGGCAAGGAGTGCCTCGTTGAACAACCTTAGGTCTTTGATACCTAGGCCCCACTCCTCTATAGGCTAACTTTGTCCCAAGCAACCCATGCTACTTCTTACCTTCCTTCCCCAGCCTCACAAGAACCTTCTATGGATCTTCTTAAAGGAGTTGATCATCGACAAAAGAATCTTAAAGAAGGAGAAATAGAACAAGGGAAGTGAGGTAAGAACCAATTTAATCATACATATCCTTCTTGCCAAAGACAAAACTTTCATTTCCAAGAATCCAGTCTTTTCTGAAACTTCGCTACGATACCTTCGAAGAAGCTTGCCCTCCTTTCATTACCACCAATGGTTATCCCCAAGTACGTAAAGATGACTTAATGATATTACATTTTAATACAACAACCTAACTTGCTTTTAGAGAAATTAAATTTTAAACCAAAAATTTGTATTATTCAAAAAATTTATTATAAAAAACATATGATTTAACGAACTATTCATAGAAATGTTAAAAAAAAACAAAAAAAAAGTCTCAAAAAAATAATATATTACATTAGATAATTACACATTATCTAACAAAATGTTACTAAAAAGAAAATAAAAATTATAGATACATAGAAAAAATACCACCAATTATCAATATGAACAAGAAATAAATATTGTATATTAATAAGTTATAAATAATTTATGTGTATATATAGTTAGTTTCCTCAATGTTAAAAACATCCCATTTTCATTTGTGTAACATACTCTTTATAATATTCTACAAAGAAAGTATGTGTATATATAGTTAGTTTCCTCAATGTTAAGAACATCCCATTTTCATTTCTATAACATACTCTTTATAATATTCTACAAAAAAAGTTTAAATTTATGATATTTTGAATATTTTATACATCCAACATTTTGCTTCTTTTGTCTATATCAACAATTAATAATAATATCAATGAATTATAATTTAAAGTTTTATTTATAATAAAATTAATAATAAAGATTAAATTTTATAATTATTTTTGTGCAGATTATTTTATCTCTTTTGTCTTTTTTAGTTTTCTATTTATTAGCCCATACCGAAAAGAGAAGTCGTGTGACAAAGAGAAAGTATTTTATTATATAATTATATTAATTAAAAAAATAGTGTGTATTTATATATATATATATATTTTATTATAATGTTATTTTATTTTAATAAAGAATTACAAATGCTTCTATGATATAAAATGATAAAATTAATAAAAGGATTTATTTCTATAAATATATTTTACATAATTTTATTTTTTAATATAAATTTGAATAATATCTTTTTATTAATTTTATTTAAATAATATATTTTGTATTACATAGTTTATTATCATAGAGAAAATGCACAACCACTAGTTATTATATAATAAAAACCAATCTATCTTGCATCATATGTTCATCATTAAATGTACCTATTATTTTTTGAATATCAATACACATGATTTAACAAAAAGAAGTTAGTTGCAGAGAATTGGTCACGTTGTTCCTTCTGTATTTATCTCTAAGGATGGAGCTATATTGATTTTGTCTCGTTTGACTAAACCCAGAAATAAATATAAATAAATAATTATAAAACTAATTTCGACATTAACGAAAACGGAAAGGACGGTGGGTGCAACTGGTAGAGAGAGAAAAAGAACCGTCCTTTACTGCAGAAAGGAGTTCAACAACTTGAAGTACAAGTTGATTCAAGCTGTTGTGTGAAACAAACGTTACTGGTGACACACTCAGAGGAGAAAAATACAAGTGGGTTCATCTCATTTTCCTCTCAAGCCTCTGTTTTTGGATGCAAAATTTGGTCTTTACTGTGATCCCTTCTTGGCCCCTGGCTGCATCTTTTGAGCTGAGAGCAATGGGTAAGACAAAGTTTTGTTTTCTATTAGCTTTTTTGCCTCATTGGGTGGCTAGATTCAGTTTCATGTTCTGTCGGTATTTTGCTGTGTTTGGGATTCTCTTTGTTGGTTTTTTTGTAGTTTTTTTTGTCTCATTGTGAAGCTCAAGCATTGTAGGCAGAACCCTAGATTGGTTAACTTGGGTTGGGGATTGAGATGGAGTTGAAAGGTTCTGACTGTGTTTTGGTGGTGTCTAGCTTGTGTAACCAAAATTGTTATGTTTAAGTTGTTCTGTTTTGTTCATTAGTGTTTGAATACTTGAAATACTTGTAACCAAAATTGTTTTTGTCTAGATTGTCATTTTTTTGATTGGTGATGGTAACGGTCTCTTTCTTAATACTTGAATATTGGATGCTTTACACCTGGAACGCAATCGTTTTGGCAGTTTTTATGCTTAAAAGATGACCAAAAGCTTTAAGACATTTAGGGGAATTCAATACCTACCTACACATTTTAGATCAGTTGACTGAAGAGCTTATATAAGATGCCGATTTCAGTGTCATCTTTGCAGTATATTTGAGAACTTACTGAGACATTTGCAAGCTGGCGTTGTCTCTTTGATTTGTACTCATTGAAATCATGCTCCAATGACATAACAGCTTTTAGCCATGGAAATGCAGTTAAAGTTGTCCACTAAATAGATTCGCTTTTCGTTACCTCTAAATTCATCATTTAGTACCAAAGTTATTTATTGCATTAGAATTTGTTAATGTTGATTTAGCACAAGGTACGGCCGTTGTGCTGACCCTTTTTATAGTTATTTGTAGCTTAGCATATATTGTTTTCTGCAGGCAGGTCATGTATTTGTTTTCATCTATTGTGACATCTTATTTCATGTTAATTAATTTCTGGAACTTGTCTTGATTCAATTTTGTTTGCAGGGAGTTTCCTTTATATTTAATTTGTGATTTGGGAGAAAAACTACAACAGTTCTTGACAGTTTTCAAGATTGCAGATACTTCTTCAAATTTTTAGACGGTGATTAAAACTGCTCAGTTACTAAAAGTGTAGTGCTTCAATTTTCACTCAATTTTTTAATGCATTTTCTAGTATAAAAAGGAGAAAAATGGTGTGATTGAACAATCAAGATTTGAAAACACGATTTCATACAATAACATGGAAACTAGATTTGATGAATGGCACCAGTCTGGATCACAGCCAGTGATGCAGGACAATCTGGATGGCACACATACCCGTAGAAGACCAGTTGACCTTAATACATCAGAAGTTAAACCTGTACTTAATTACTCTATACAGACAGGTGAAGAATTTGCTCTTGAGTTTATAAGAGATAAGGTGAATATGAGGAAGCCTGTATTATCAGATGTCAGTGATTCAAATTATACCCCAGGTTATATGGAACTGAAAGGCATTTTAGGCATCAGCCATGCAGGATCAGAAAGTGGATCTGATATCTCTATGCTCTCAATGGCTGAGAAATATCCAAAAGAATTTGATAGAACGAGTACATTATTACCTGGAGACAGAATCAACTATGGGTCTATTCGGTCAATGCCAAGAACTTCATTGAATCAGGACAATAGACAATTTGTGCCTGGGTATGGCTCTTTCGGAGCTTATGATAGATCAATGATTATGAAGTTTCTTTGCAGCTTTGGGGGTAGAATATTGCCACGACCATGCGATGGACATCTAAGGTATGTTGGAGGCCAAACACGTATTCTTCGAATAAGAAAGGACATATCTTGGCTGGAGCTCATGCAGACAGCATTACAAATCTATAGTCAGGTTTATGCAATCAAGTATCAGCTTCCTGGGGAAGATCTTGATGCTTTGGTATCTGTGTCATCTGATGAGGATTTGCAGAATATGATGGAGGAATGTAATCATCTACAAGATAGGGAAGGATCACAAAAGCCTAGGATGTTTTTGTTCTCAATGAGTGATTTGGAGGATGCTCAATTTGGTCTCAGCAGTATGGGTGATGATTCTGAGATTCAGTATGTTGTTGCTGTTAATGGCATGGACTTGGGATCAAGAAAAAACACTACCATGATTGGTGTCAGCGTTTCTGCAAATGACATAAATGAATTGGACAGGCAAAGTATTGACAGGGAGACTAATAATGGAGTTGGTATAGAATCTATTGTACAAGGAAATCCTCCCCCAACTAACAATTTTGACTCATCATTGGCTTCTCAATCTTCACCATCAGTGCTACCAACTTCCTCGAATTCTTATGAAAAATATCCACTGTTTTATGGTGATCAAATGATGTGGCATGGGGAGCTTAGTAATAGTAATCAATACTTTATTAATCATGGCCTTGTTCCTTCTCATAAACCTGTTACTGGAGAGACTCCGATGATTATGCCTCCCCATATGCTTGTCAATCAACAAGGGATTTTGAATGAAGGTCTTCCGCCTCGAGGAATACAAGTACAAAATTCAGAAATACCAACAACATTTGCAAACAAGATGGTTATTAGTTCAATTCCACAAGTAAGTGACCCTGGGAAAGTTTTGGCCTCAGAATTACCATCACCCCCTCCTACTCAACTGCTTAATGGTTACATTAAAAATAATTTTCCTGAAGCATCTGTTGTAGTTACTGCACCAGAGGGGTTTTCATTGCATCCTCCAAACATGGACAAGCTCCAAGATTATGAAGAGACTTCTTCTACATGTAGCAGTGCATTTGGTCCTACTTATGTTGATTCCCACTCCAATGCATCTGACTTGAGTTCTCTTCATCCTCCTCCTCTTCCAAAGAGAGTTTACTATTCGGAGAGAATTCCACGGGAAGAAGTAGAGTTGCTGAACCGGTCCTCAAAATCCGATGATACACACAACTCTCAGTTTCATGTTTCAGATTTACTCTCTGATGTCAACCCACCAGATTCAGTTAGAGAATCAGTTAACAAGTTGCGTGATGGAAATCTGCCTAATCTAAATGAGGAATTAAGCATCACAGAAAATCCATTACATGCAAATGTCTTTGCTGTTGATAATGGGACTGCGAATAATCAAATATACAAACAGCTGCCTGATACAAGCACTCAGATAAAATCAAAGCTAACAGAGCATGTGAATCCTGAGCTAAGGCAGGCATTACCGGACAATGAAGGACACACAAATGTGTTAAATAAAGATAATGTTGTTGGGTTGGAAATGGAAATTTATAGTAATAATAGCTATAACAAACCCCTGATTGATGAGACAAAAGCCAATAAACTTGACTTGCATAATTTGCCCCAGGTTTCTTCTGGTAAGAACCTTGATGATCCTGCATCCAGTCTTCCAGAGGTTGATTGGGGTGATACCTCTGTGAAGGAGTCTAATGACAATACTAATGTGCAAGCCTTAGCTGTATCTCGAAATGGGAATATAGATGATGATTTTGAAGAATTTCCTTCTGATGTCGTTTCAAAACAAGCACATGTTGACATCCTTATTGATATTAATGATCGGTTTCCTCGTGAATTTTTTACTGATATATTCTCTAAAGTAGTTCTTGAAGAAGATCCCTCTAGTTTCCATCCATTAACCTCAAATGGAGTGGGCTTAAGTGTAAACATGGAAAATTGTGAACCTAAACGATGGTCTTATTTTCAAAAATTGGCTCAAGCAGGGATTGATAGTGTGTCTCTTATTGATCAAGATCATCTTGGTTTTGCACCTGCGATAGGAAAAGTGGTTGGAGATGATAGGACTCAACATGTTACACCTTTAACAACTGATGAAGTTTCTCTGAACCATGCTGACTCCCACCTCAATTTTGTAGAAGAAAATTTGCTTGGAAGGATTGGAGCAGAAACGAAATCTAACTATGATCATTCCCAAGTGAATGACACTGAAAGTATGCAATTTTCCGCCATGATGGAAAACATTAGAGCTCAAGAGTCAGAATGTGAGGTATGATTTTAACTATTTTTGGTTTTGGACTATGTATATAAATATGTTTATATGCTTACAAAAGTTCTTATCACTTAGGTTGGGATGTTTGAAAAAAGGAATGGCAATGTACATCCTCTTGATACGAGTTCTTTACAGGTAAGATGCTTATTCATGCGTGTGAAATATTCTTGTGTTTGCAATTGTGGGTATAGGAACTAAAGAGGATTTTGCAAAAGAAAGTTCATTACTGGTTATCTTTACATGGATTGTTGTCTTGTGTATAAATTGATGCTACTTAGAATAACAATGAGAATGCATATTTTCCTGGTCTGATTCTTAATTATTCATTTAATTATCAAGGGTTGATTAGGTTGGGTTAAAAATTTTAGTTTGCACTCTGCAGTAAATTAGGAGGCTTGTATTTTAGTGATGAACATGACCTAATCATGTTAATCTATTCATACCCTTGTTTTTCCATTTAAATTCTCATGTCACAGAAATTGCAATAATTACAAAATCCAACTTTGTTTCTTTCTACTTCCAACCTCCTATATTTAGAAGAATGGTTTAAATTCCTTAAGCATGTATAAAATACTAATGTACATTGGTACCAGAAGGTTCCTCACTAGGTGATGGTATGGGGGAGGATTGTTTATGCAGCCCTACCCTTGTTTATGCCATGAGGTTGATTTTGTATATATTAGGAAGTAAGTCTGTGCCTAATTCAATCTCAGAAAACTGGCTTGCAAGTTGAGGAATGCCCTCATTTATATATGTAAATTGGCCTTATCTCTTGTCGATGTGGGTCTCCAACACACCTCTTACGCCGAGACATGTATGAGATTAGATATTTGTGGGTGGTCCGATATCTGTCTGATAGCAAGTGGTCTGGAAAGTTAGTGACACGATAGGTTTTGAGTTATGATCTTTTATCTCCTTTCTGATCCTCCTACGATCCTCGAGTTTAACAACATTGCTTGCTAGGATAGACTTTGATACAATATTAAAAACTGGTTCATGTCTAATTCAATCTCACAAAACCGACTTGTAAGGTAAGAATTGCCTCCACTTTGTTACTGTAAATTGACCTTATCTTTAGTTGATATGATATCTCCAACAGTATTCAAACCCATGACTAACCAATCACCAATGGTCATTGTCTTTTCAGTTTCTAATTGCATCAGTAGTTGTTGATTCCTTCTGTTACATAGAACCAAAAGAGAGGATAAAGCTGGATATACTGGAAAAAATTGTTAATATGAGGCTAGAATTGACAATGTGTTATTATATAGACTGTTGCTGATACATTTTAGGAAGTTTTATATGTTAGCCTTACTGTATTTTTGTTCTATATCATTAGAGTATCTTGCAATTAATACTAGGATTGTATATGTAAACAATCCATAATCACATGGATTTGTCCCTTAGAATAAGTTTTTCCTATTTCTTAAAATTATCTGCAGGTTCCTGTATATATATAAATCTGATGCATCTCATAAAATAAAATATCATAGATTATTCCTAAAATTGAGAAAGGAGAAATCAGTTAAGATAATTAGAATAGGTCAGTTAGATATAAATAGGGGAAGAAGGATGGGATATTCATTTTGTGAAAGGAAAAATCCTTCCCTTCACAAAAAGATTTCTCCTTTCACAAAGAGCTAATGCTCAATCTACAAAATGAATACCCCCCTTTCCTATCCTTCTTCCCCTATTTATATTTAAGTAATGTCTCAAGTAACTAATTAACTTATTAATATTCTAACGATCTTAACTGATTTCTCCTTCTCACATCCTAACACAATGTGTGGAGACTAAGACATTTCTTTATGTGGATTGCAGTTGCTTGCTGTTTGTCTTACAACATTCTCAAGAGGAATTAGCTCTAAGATTTCTTTATATTTTGCATTGATCATGATACAATACAGTTTAAATATGTCTTTTGAACTTACTGATCATAGATAGTTAGGCAGTCTTTGTCTTTCTTTAGTTGTTAAGTGCTACTTGCTTGTACTAAGTACTGAGGCTTCAATAATCTATACAGTATGTTAATAATTTTGGTGGTTCTTCTTTTGATGAAAAGGTGTGTGCTTTACCGGACCAAAAATTTGATGAAAAATAGGTTTCTATCTAGAGTAAGTAAATAATCAAATTCTTTGTCAAGTGTCAACTACTGCTCATTCGGTTATCTCTGTACTTCCTAATAGTTCTTTCCTGCTAACTTTACCTTCTGAAATTACTTCAAAAGTACGACACTTTACTTGGGGTAACCACTGATGAGATCAGAAACTTCCCAAAATAATTGAATCAGATTAGATTATTAAATTTCACCAATTTCAACAAGAGGTAGTGTGTGTCTCTGTTACTTTCATCTAGTGGAGCTTCAAGGGTGTTATTGGGAAGTAGAAGTTATTAAAGTTATTGATATTTTCTATTTAACTATTCAAATTATTTGGTAGCATGTTCATTTGACATGATCTATATCATGTAGACTAACAATGCATTTTATGTGCTTGTCAATAACGTTCTTGGTTTTAGTATCTGTCTTCGACCTTTTTTCTTCCCTCATTTGACCTTGTAAAGTGTATGCTTCTAACCAACTAGCTATGTTTTTTTTGCCTTCACAAGTATTCATGGGCTTCAGATTCATTTTCTTGCTTGATCACTGGCCTGAAAATCTTTAATCCATTCTTGTCTTTATTGGGGTGCAAATTGCAGGTCATAATGAATGACGATCTTGAAGAGCTGAAGGAACTGGGTTCTGGTACCTTTGGGACAGTGTATCATGGAAAATGGCGAGGAACAGATGTTGCCATCAAAAGAATAAAGAAAATATGCTTCACTGGTCGATCATCTGAGCAAGAGAGACTGGTAAGTTATAATTTAATTTATGTTTGAAGGCATGCACTATCTCTTTCCATTTTAGCTTATGTCCTAACTTGTATTCTTTTTTTCCTTCTCACTATATTTACATGAAAGTCCTTATCACTAACAGATGTTGTTATTTTTTCAGACTGTAGAATTCTGGCGGGAAGCTGATATTCTTTCCAAGCTTCATCATCCTAATGTGGTGGCATTTTATGGTGTAGTGCAGGATGGACCAGGAGGAACAATGGCTACTGTTACAGAGTACATGGTGGATGGTTCTCTTAGGCACGTGTTACTTCGCAAGGATAGGTAACACACCTAGAAAAACATTTTTGTTATTTAGTTTTATTAACCAATTTTTTCTAAAATGTTGATTTTTATTTCAGATAATTTTATTTAGAAAATAACCAGTATGGTGCTATTTTATCAGCCCAAGGCTTACTACGGCCTCTTATTTGAATTGAAAGTCATTGCATAAAACAATAAAAATTCCTTTCTCATACGAAATGAATGATGATACATGTATTTTTCTGAAGGATTTGGATTTTGTTGCAGGTATCTTGATTTTCGTAAAAGATTGATAATTGCGATGGACACAGCTTTTGGAATGGAATATTTACACTCACAAAATATTGTACACTTTGACTTAAAATGTGACAATTTGTTGGTGAACATGAAAGATCCTATGCGGCCTATATGCAAGGTATCTAACCTGCAGGACTTTTTCTTCAGTTTTTATTATAAAATAGAACAGAGATGAACAAAAGAGAAAAAAAGAAGACAAATGATATGAGAAAGAATATCTCTTCTATTCTTTTGTTGAAATCTAAGCAAATGGTCTGAATATATACAAACAGTACACTCATTCTAGGTCTAGCTAAAAAGAAAGAATGAAAAAAAAGAGTCAATCAACAAAGACTAGAATCAGAAAAGACAAAATAAAGAAAAACAGAAAAAATACAATTAATGTTGTTTTCTTCAAGAACTCTTTATATCCATATCCTTTAATAGTTTTCTATGAACATGAAGTTTTCTGTATTTAATAAAGGTTGAGAAGACTAAGACATTTGCTTTTCCAGGTTGGGGATTTTGGATTGTCAAAAATTAAAAGAAATACCCTGGTTTCTGGTGGTGTGAGAGGGACTCTTCCTTGGATGGCACCAGAGCTTCTGAATGGTAGCAGCAACAAGGTCTCAGAAAAGGTAGACTTCGTATCTGTTTGAATGAAATGCTTCTTCTATGGTCACATTTAACTAAGCAGCTGAATTGTGTTGGTCTCTCTTCTAGATGATAAAATAGTGGCAAAAGTCTGTTTATTAGTTCACTGTATTTTGGATTATGTTCTTCCTCTCATTTGTCAGTGGTAGTTATTGATTGAGTGCTGTAGTGGATGCAGATTGCTACGAAGTTTGAATGGTTGAGTGTGTCAATTTGTATTGTAGCTGTCTATGCCACAATCTGGCCTTTAGCAGCACTAGAGTGAGGGGTTTCAGAAAAAAGCTATTTTTTGCCCTCAAAACAGCATCATTTTGGGGTGTATTTTAGGGGCAAAGTTGAAGTTTCTCTACCACTTTCTATAACTTGAAAAAAAACTAATTGAATTATGAATAACCTCTGTCCCAAATTTTTGTGCAGTTATTAATTTTCGAGCATTTATATATATTCTATAAATTATTTAATTTCTATGAAAAATGTCTGAATATAGGCCATCTTGCTATGTGTTGCTATGCAAGATTGATAACTTTGCATTGTAGTATAAATTTAAGTAAAATTATTTGTCTTTGAACATTTTAAACAGACAAAATTTTCTGTTTATATTGTACTTCTGGAAATCTTTTCCTAAGGGAATAGGAGTTTTACAATGCTTTTATTTCACCTCTATTTCTGTTTAGATTCACCTTGTCGCTTGGAGTTATTGATTGCTGAAATTGATTTTTTATTTGTAGGTTGACGTGTTCTCCTTTGGCATAGTATTATGGGAGATTCTAACCGGTGAGGAGCCATATGCCAATATGCACTATGGTGCAATCATAGGTATGATCTTTTTCTTATGTTCTTTTTCATTTCTGTGCAATTACATTCTTGCAGTATCCTCCTGAAATTGGTTTCTTCTTGTAATTGAAGTAAAAATATTTGGAAAGCTTCTTCGATTGTTTCTTAAAACAGTGAGCACACCAGCCTATGTGACATTAGTAATCAAAGTTGAGAATTAAGGTTGGAGAACTGGGGAGGGTTGGCTTTCAAAAGAACCACCACTTTCAATGAAAATGTGCAATATATCAGATTACAGAAGGTGAAAAGGAGGAGAAAGTTTACAACTAGGACTCTGTGCTTCATACTAAAATGTGTAACACAACTACGTTTTTCAGATGATATGTGATCATAGAATAATGCAATGTTCCATTTGATGGATTGTTTGAAATATGGATGGATTAAATGGACCATTCCAATGAATCATTAAAGTATCACTTCATTCTAATTGCTTCCTGCTTATACAGGTGGGATTGTGAATAACACATTAAGGCCAACAATACCAAATCATTGTGACTCTGAATGGAGAAAACTGATGGAGCAGTGTTGGGCACCCAATCCTGCAGCTAGGCCCTCCTTCACAGAAATAGCCAGTCGATTGCGCATAATGTCTGCAGCAGCTAAATCATCTGGCCAAAAGGCATCTAAATGATGCTGATGCTGATGTTTGTTCTTATACCAATGTTGTCATTCATGCTTTTTCTTGGTTAAAATGGATACTGCTGAGTTTATTCATTCAATGGTACTTCAGACTTGTATTTCATTACCAGGGGAAATGAATTCTGGTTGGTATACTAATATTTTTTCGATCATTCATTGTTGCCTGATTAAATTGTTGTACATTCAACCACCTTAGTACAAATTTAAACTTCCCATTTTAATTTCTATTCAGCTCCTTGATTGTGTTTTTTTTTTTTTCTTTTTCATTTTCATTCTGAATTCTACTAACTAGAAACTCTTGGAAATTTAGATCTAATTTAACTTTTCAATATCTGTTATATTATAATTTGGTTAAAATGTCAGGAAGATATATCTTCTTAAATATTAACGTTTAATTTAACCTTATATAATCAATTTATAAGAAATATGAAACTTTCTAAGCTATGTGAAATTTTTAATAAATTTTTTTTAAACAAATCTTTATTTTTCATTAGCACAGAGAACAACCCAATTTTAGGATTTAAACTTCTTTTTCCCTCATTGTACATTTTTTGTACAAAGATGTACAGGACAGGAGCAATATGGGGGAGAGAGTTAATATATTTTAGTGGGAGAGAAAACATGTTAGAAAAAACTATACTATTTTTCATATATTTCTATTTATCTTTTTTTATTTCTTATCAAATGAACTAAATTATAAAAATTTCACAATACTTTTTTCTGCTTCTCATTTATTTGTACTTTATTAGATAACTAAATATTCAGTTTTAATTTTACTCTTTTTTATTTTATCAACTCATTTCTTTTCTATTTCAATTCTCTCCATTATAGTACATTCTTATGTTGGTGCTCAATGACACAGAATAACTCAAATTTGATAGTAAAATTAGTTTCATTTTGTTTTATTCAAACTATTACTAGGATAATAATTCACGTGATATAGTTTTTTTTTTTTCATGTTTATGCACCATTTTAGTTTGATAAAAACGTATATAGCAATATCCAGGTACAGGAAAAGATAATTATATGATCTTGGATTAATCAGACCAATAAGGATTCAAATTTTGAGTTACTTTTAAAGGTATGACTTTGTCTATTATTCTAAATTAAAACTTTCATATCCTTATATATAGACAAAGAGAAAATAAGGAAAATACATTTTTTAAAAATAAAGAAAAGACAATTGATTCATCATTTTATAAAATAAAAACAAGAGACTTCAATATTTCAACAAGTTCCGTTTAAAAAACAGATTTCCAAAAACTGCAAATACAGAAAAATGAAAAAATTGACCAAATAAATCAGAGTTTAAAAATAAATTACATATTCATATTTAGAAATATTTACATAATTAGAATTTACAGTAAGTTTACTGGTTATAATATGAACTTAGTGTATAACAGTTTAAAAAAGTTTTTTCTTAGTTATACAAACATAGTTTATGCAATTATTTTCTTCTGTCATCAACAGGTTTTTATTATATGCATTTATGAAGGTTCACCTTCGGCAATTCTAACGTTTTTCAACAAGTTGTTCATAATTTTTTTTTTAATTATATTTTTCATTGCATATGATAATATAATAATAATAACGTTAATTTCTGTCCTTATAAAACGAACACGTGGCTAACTATTAACGAACTATTGCAGTAAGAATAATAAAAAAAAGGTTGAAGTTTTTGGACATAACTGTTTCTTCACTCCTTTGACTGTTTTGCTGACACCAAAAAGCTTAATTTATTCCAAAATTGAAGAGAAATAGAGAGAGAAAGAAGAGATAGTGTGTGCTGTCATTTTGTTCCAAAGGGATCATTGAAGTAGAAGTAGATTCAGACTGTTTTTGAACCCAAAAGAAGAAAAGGTAGATCAAAAGATGGGGTAGACAAAGCTGGATTCTTTTTGGTTTCTTTCCCATATATACCTTTTCATTTGATTTCAGTTTCCCCCCCGGATACCTGCCATGGCTCTTCATCTGAAACCTTCTTGAGCCATACCTTTATCAAGCTCAAAAAATCATCAGTCAGGTATTTAGTTGATCTGTTCCATCCTTTTTCCGATTCAGCCGTGTTTTATTATGATCAGTAATGTCTTCTGCTGTTAATTGAGTCAAACTTGATTTGTATTCTTATGATCCTGCATGCTGTGTTTTGACTGGGAAAGGTTAAATTAAGAGTCAAGTTTCATAATTGGTGAATTATATATGATCATGGGTGAGTTGAGAAGAAGTGATCTAATATACAGGTCTCTTGTTAGATGACCTAAATATTTTATTAACATATTTTTCCATTTGTTTTGCTAAAAAAAGATGGGTAATATATTTTCCCCCATTTTTCAGCTGTTGTTGTTGGGTTTTGATCCTCCTATTGGTATTAGAAAACAAAGTCATTGAATTTTACGACAATTTCCACTTTATAATTCTTTTTCCTCTTTTTTATGTAGTTAGTGTAAGTAAGGAGGAGTGATTAAGGAATGGAGTAGGGAATGAAGAAAAATCAACCTTAGATTCATAGTATCCTAGACTTTCAGATTGTAAGATATAGTTTTTGAGATTTTGCGTTCTTCAAACAACTGTAAGAGGTCAAGACAAAATTTTATTTCTCGTGTGTGGCAGTTAAATAAATTGCTAAGTATGAGTTTACAGTAAGTTGAATTTTTTGACATGTTGATATGTTTTCTAATTGATTTTAATTGGTATAATTCGTCCCATTATGTACTTGTTTCTGTATCTTGCTACATCTTACATGCTCAGCAGTTTCTAAGTTTCATCATGCACACAGGGTGACATATTCGGAAGGTAGTTTGATCTTTGAAGGAAGTACCTAGTGTTAAGAATTCTTAAGATTGCGGAAGCTTCTTCATGTGTTGATTATGGTAACAAACTTGAGCATTGGTAAATCTTCTTTCTGACCCATTGCCGTGGGTCAAGATTTCAAACTGTTGGAGTTGTTATCAGTCCTGTTTCTGAGATTTGGAAATTTGAATTTACAGTGTTTGGTGCATTATTTCTACATGATGTTAAGTGTCTTCCCAGTACTACGGCATTACAGTAAATCCAGGCATTTAGCTTTACAAATGAGGCTTTGACTAGACTGCCAAGGATGCAGAAACATCAATACAATTCCATGGAATCTAGAAATGAGGAATTTCATTCTGCATCGCAATTGGTCCCGCAAGACCTTCGTGAAGGCATGCATATCAATGCACGACCTCCAGCTTATAACATGTCAGAAAATAAACCTGTGCTTAATTATTCCATACAGACAGGTGAGGAATTTGCTTTTGAGTTTATGCGAGATAGGGTGAATCTGAGGAAACCTCCCTTTCCAAATGTTGTGGGTGATCCCAACTATTCGACAGGCTATATGGAATTGAAAGGCATTTTGGGACATACAGGATCTGAGAGTGGATCTGATATATCTGTGCTCACAAAGACTGAGAAGGGTCCAAAAGAGTTTGACAGGAGGAACTCTTCTCAACACCAGGACAGAAGTAATTATGGTTCAGCTCGATCAATTCCTAGAACTTCATCTAATCAAGAAAGTTACCGAGTCCTTCATGGTACTGCCTCTTCCAGTGCATCTGAAATTTCATCCGTGAAGATGAAGGTTCTATGCAGCTTTGGGGGTAGAATATTGCCAAGGCCTGGTGATGGAAAGCTTAGATATGTTGGGGGTGAAACGCGTATTATTACTATAAGAAGAGACATACGTTTTCAGGAGCTTATGCAGAAAACATCATTAATTTATAGTGAAGCTCACGTGATAAAGTATCAGCTCCCTGGAGAAGATCTTGATGCGTTAGTTTCAGTATCTTCTGATGAGGATCTGCGGAATATGATGGAGGAATGTCATGATTTACAAGGCGAACGAGGATCAACAAAGCTTAGGATGTTTCTGTTCTCTATAAATGATTTGGATGATACTCAGTTTGGCATAGGAAGCATTGACGGTGATTCTGAAATCCAGTATGTAGTTGCTGTCAATGGCATGAACATGGATTCAAGAAACAACTCAATCCTTCATGCTGCAAGTGGCTCTACCAATAACTTGCATGAATTGAATGAACAAAATAATGAGAGGGAGACCAACAGAGTTTTGATGGACTCATTTGGTGTTAGTAGCTCATCTTTGGCTGAGAATGTTAAATCATCATTGACTATTCAATCTTCACAACAAATGCTTCCAATCTCCTCTAATGCTTATGATACCCATCCATTGTTTTATGATGACCAAGTTATTCACCAAGGGGAAGCTAGTCAATATCCACTACAGCACGGTCTTGGTCCTTCTAACAACTCCGCTCGCAATCTTGGAGAGATTCCAGTTTCTATGCCTATTCATAATCTTGTTAACCAAGGGATCATGAATGATGGACAAACATCTAGTGAGTTGCAGGTACAAATTTCAGCTGTGCCAGACATGTTGGTAAAAAGAAAGGGTGATAATTTCATTCATACAGGCAATGATACAGGAAAAGTTTTCCCCTTAGAAGCACCATATCCTATTGCTTTGCAGCCATTTGAGGGGAATTTACATGCTAATTTACCAGAGGCACCATTTACCGCTGCTATATCAGAAGGCCTTCATCCTGCACTGCCATCAAAGAACAAGAGTAAGCACCAGCAGTCTGACGATGCCCATTCATTAATCGGTAGTATGAATCCCACACAGACTCCTAAGTCTGGTGAAGATGATTTCTATACTACACCCATTGATGCATTCAGCCGTCCTCAGGTTGATGCTGAGTCCAATGTGATTGATTTCGGTAGCCTTGAACCACCTCCACTTCCCAACAGAGTCTATTATTCAGAGAGAATTCCAAGGGAGCAGGAAGATTTGCTGAATCGATCTACAAAGTCAGATGATGCGCATGGTTCTCACTTACTCATGTCAGATTTGCTTTCTGACTTCAGCCAGAAGAATTCAGAAACAGAATCCAACGACATATCGCACAATGGGAATATGTCAAATCTGAACATTATGTCTAGTTCTGCATCAAAGCCTTTACAAGCAGATGGTAATACCACTGATGATGGATTTGCCCCACCACCAATATACAAAAAATGGCCTGATACAACAAATAAGTTGAATTCAAAGTTTTCACTGCATGTGAATTCTGAGTTGAAGCAAGTGTCAGCAGATAATAAACTTTCTAGAATTGAGGACCAGGTCCTTTATTCTGAAAACAATACCAATCGCTCCAAAGACAACCATAACATCCTCTTAGTTGATGAAACCAAAGGTACTGGACATCTAGCATTTCACCAGGTTCTTCCCGTTGAAAATCTGAATCTAGTATCGAAACCTGCAGACCTCAATTTGGTTGAAGTTTCTACCAGGGAATTGGATAACGGTACCAATGTTCAAGCTCTGCCTTTTCCTTCAACTGGAAACACAGGCCAAGATGTTTCTCAAAATTTCCCCCCAGAAGTTAAACCAAGATCTACTACTCAGGGAGACATTCTTATTGATATTGAGGACAGGTTTCCCCGTGATATCCTTTATGGTATGTTCTCCAAAGAAATACTTTCCGAAGATTCCTCAAGTATTGGTCCGTTACCAACAGATAGAGCAGGTTTGAGCTTAAACATGGACAATCATGAGCCTAAAAGTTGGTCATATTTTCAGAACTTTGCCCAAGAGGGGTTTGATAATGTTTCTCTAATTGATCAGGACAATCTTGGTTTTTCGTCTGCAGTGAGGAAAGTTCAAGATGGGGATAGTAAATCTCAGCAGTCTGCTGCTCTACTGGCAGATGGTGCTTTGGCAGGACACAAGGAATCCCGCCTAAATTTCGGTGGTGGCGAAAATCAGAAAAATGTACCGGCAACAACTAAAACAGAATCAACTCTCTTTCAACAAAAATATGAGCATTCCCAACTAAAGGGCAATGAAAATAAGAACATAGATGCCATAACAGAAAATATAAGACCACAGGAATCTGAATACCAGGAGGTATGATATTAACTGTTCTTTTATATTAAGAGGCTGCACAAATTTTCTCTTTTTGGTGACAAATCTTGCTTGTAATGGATTGAATTTAGGATGACAAGAATGAAGCAAGGAATGTGGGTTTAGCAGGGGATTTTGACAGTACTGTGCAGGTATTATGCTTGGATGTATTATTTTGTTTGCGTTGATGTCTCATACCTGCCTGCCATTTCTGCAGAGAATATAATTTTAGTCTACCTTTCTATTGCCCACTTCAGAAATTGAGTTCAATTTCCATCTTGTCTCAAATGAATTATTTTATAACATATGCTCCAAAACTTATAATATTAACTAATATGAAATTTTATAGGTGAAAATATGTTCTGGCTGGATATTTATTATACCTTGCATAATTACTTTGATGCTACATCTAAGTTTATTCTTGAAAAGTAAAATGTCACTCTTGGCTAACCTTGGTGTTAATTGTCTCATTAATCCACAACCATTTCAATCTGTTTTCCCTGTATCATGCATTCTCTAGTGAGATGATGACAATATAAATTTGTTTCTGTAATGTTAACCAGAAGAACATCTATACTAGATGATGGCTTCGTTGCTTTGTATATTGAAATTATAGAATGAGTTCATAAGATTTACTAACATTGAGTTTAATAGATATATTTATAATGCCCGTGGCAGTTCATAAAGAATGATGATCTTGAAGAGCTGCGAGAGCTGGGTTCTGGTACCTTTGGGACTGTATACCATGGAAAGTGGAGGGGATCGGATGTTGCTATTAAAAGAATAAAGAAAAGCTGTTTCGCTGGTCGATCTTCAGAACAAGAGAGACTGGTAATTTGCTTATGAGTGATTCTGTTTCTTCTGTCCATGTTTTAGATTCTTTTTTCACGTACTTTTGTCAGGTCACTCTGTCAAAATATGGATGTAAATATTTTACATTTATTGTATAATAAATTTAGATTTGGTAGTAGGAAATCCTTAAAATTAAAGGATGGGGATTATGAGTTTATTCGGTAAATTTGCTCCTATTCACCAAGAGATTGGAAGATTGAACTACTCCATAAGGATTGAAGTAGTTGACTTTAAGAATAGACTCTAATTGACTCTAATAAAACGTTAAGAAGCGAGTTACTAAGACTAAAAATTATCTTAGAAGACTTGAAGGATTAATTTGGAGGGTCCTATGAAGCTTGACTGTGATAATAAGTCAACAATAGACATTAGACATAATCCCATTTAGCATGATAGCATAAAACATATTGAAATTCATTAAAGAAAAATTAGAAGAAGGTCTAGTCTGCATGTCATATATTCTGTCCCGGCAGCAGGTGGCTAATGTGCTAATAAAAGGACTGAATAGCTCAAGCTTCCACAATCTCGAAGATATCTATTCCTCAGCCTGAAGGGGATGTCGAAAATATGGATGTAAATATTGTGCATTTGCTGTATAATAAATGTAGATTTAGTTATAGGTAATCCCCTAAAATTAAGGAAGCTTATTTGGTAGATTTGCTCCTAGTTTAGAGTCTTTATTATTTCCTTTAGTAGGATTATCTTTAAATGCCCATGTACTGTTTTGTTTTGGATTCAAGGAAAATAATTCCACAATTATTGCCTTTTGCCCACATGTTTTCCCACTCACTCTTATATTAAAGAGGCTTATATTGATGGTATTCATTGCCACTCACAGACCATAGAATTCTGGCGTGAAGCTGACATACTTTCCAAGCTTCACCATCCAAATGTGGTGGCATTTTATGGTGTAGTTCAGGATGGACCAGGAGCAACATTAGCGACTGTCACTGAGTACATGGTGGATGGTTCTCTCAGGACTGTTTTGCTTCGTAAGGATAGGTAATGTATCCATTCTCCATGGGAAGGGACCCTCTCATATCAAAATTCACATGATTTAATCATGTAAAAGATCTCTCTCTCTCTCTCTCTCTCGCTATCTTAATAAACAGTAAATATGTTGTGCCTTATCAAAATTGGTGAATATTTATAAAGAGAGACAGAATTTCCATACAACAAGGTCAAATGAAAGTTTAGCATGAGAGTATCCATTACCATCATAGTAATTGATTGCATTTCTACGAAGTTGCGATTATTTTTCAATGAAAGCCCTGGCATTTTTCTAGTTACTATAATTCTTAGATACCACTAACTGTTTTATGAAGAAAAATGGTCAGATTTTTGCATGATCTCATTGTTATTTCAGATATCTTGATCGTCGTAAGAGGTTGATAATAGCCATGGATGCAGCTTTTGGAATGGAATATTTACACTCAAAAGATATCGTGCATTTTGACTTGAAATGTGACAATTTGCTTGTGAACTTGAAGGATCCTTTACGGCCAATATGCAAGGTATCTATTAAAGTTGGGGAGTATTCATTCTATTATAATTTTTTCTTCACTGTGACAAAGCTAAGAAACTTGCTTTTTACCAGGTTGGTGATTTTGGCCTATCAAAAATTAAGAGAAACACCCTGGTGTCTGGTGGTGTTCGTGGAACTCTACCTTGGATGGCACCAGAGCTTTTAAACGGTAGCAGCAATAAGGTCTCAGAAAAGGTAAATTTTCTATGATCAGTGGAAATTAAAATCACGGTTACTTACAAGGAATATGAAAATAGCCAACAAGTTGATTTTGTATATTCCTCCTAAACCATATTGAAATTGTCACCAACAAGGTTGTAGTTCAATTGGCACCTGCACCTCCCTATGTTTTTAAGACTTTTTCATCTTCCAATTTGTCTCACAAATTTAACACTGAAAAGAAGAAACAAATTACACTATTTAGTGGATTATATTGTCCTTTATTGTCTCTTCTATCTCTATTGTTTGAGAAGCATTGATTATTAATGCTATTACATCTATCTTTAGGTTGATGTCTTCTCTTTCGGCATTGTCTTATGGGAGATTCTTACTGGTGAAGAGCCATATGCTAATATGCACTATGGTGCAATTATTGGTGAGGTCCTTTTCTCTTTTCTTTGGAACCTTGTTTCCTGTTGTATAGACTCTAATAGTCTTTCACCTTTCTGAGGTACTAGTTTGTATCAATAGAGTACTTACATAAAATTGATAAATCTATTAAAATCTCACAATAATCAGGCTAAGCTGTGAAAATTTAACTATTATAAAACAGATCAAATGTGCAAAACCTGAAGGCCCAGTTAGATTATGAAAATTATTAATCAAGATTAAAAGGCCAATATAGCTAAACCAAAATAAGGGAATGTCTGCAACCATAAAGACTTCTAGGAGAGAAAAAATATGAAGACAAAATGTGACTTGCTAAGTTAAAATTAGCTTATAATAAACTAATTAGTGGACGCTCTGACCTGTTTAAATTTTTACTTTTTTAACTTGTTGGTAAGGCAATTTTAACTTATGGAGATATTCATTTCATGTTTAAATAAAAGTTATCTATACTTCCTTACAAAACAAGCTTACACAATCTGAAGGAAAAACAATCAGGATAGCAGAAACTCATTGCACAAGCTAAAAATCTTGTTTATTACAATATTATAATTTCAATATTTTCTCCATTCCTTCCTTGAAATGTAAGTTTCTAGAGATATGTTGTTTCTATAAGTTTGCAAAGACATCTCACATTGTTGATGAGAAAATTATAGAAGACAAATGATTTTGCTAATATGTATAATTTTAAGAACTGAGATTTATTTTTAAATTCTGAGTTGTAGTATCATATAGTATACATAAAATTACATTGCCCATGCATGCATGCAAGCTTCTAGCATCTATGAATTTTTTAATTCTTCTGGAACTTGCAAACTAACTTTTTTGAAAAGGAAAAAGCTCATTCTATTAGTGTGTCATACAAGTATCAGAACTGACATACAAATAACTAAAGAAAATTTTCTCACTTCCTTGCACACTACATGCAGGAGGTATTGTGAATAACACATTGAGACCTACAATCCCAAGTTACTGTGATCTTGAGTGGAAAACACTAATGGAGCAGTGTTGGGCACCTAATCCTGCAGTTAGGCCATCCTTCACAGAAATTGCTCGCCGTTTGCGTGTGATGTCTGCAGCTGCTATTCAGAACAAAGGACAGCTCCACAAGGCATCTAAATGAAAATCAACATATTTGATCTGATTCCCATATATAGTTCACTTGATTATGCTCCAAAATAGATATATATATGTATATGTATATGTATGTATAAGGGCCAACAATAATTGTTTGTATTGTAGTTTTCTGGTCCTGCTCATTTTGTTGTTGATTGTTGAGAATATCAGAACATGTAAATGTGTGTGAAAACCACATAAACGGGCTGTGCAAATTAATTATTTGAACATAATGCTATTTCCACAGTGAATTATCTCTCCTTTTACTTTCTCAGGATATAGTTAATTAATGGATATGTTTTTTATACATATTTCTATAAATACTTGTAGAGGAAAAAAACTTCTAAACCATCAACCCTAAATTTCTTATTTTTCCATGTTACAAACAAATAGGAAAGTGAGAATGATCAAATGATACATTTATTTATCACCTTTTTATTATTTAAAAAAGTATAAAAGTAATTAAACATGAATTATTGTAATTCTTTTTTTGTTTCACTTAACCATCAGAGTTAAATGATATATCAAATTCTATTGTTTTATTCTGATTTTTCTTCTGCTGCTGTTTTTTAAATTTTGATTTATTTCTAACTATATCATCGACGTTATTAAAAAAAAAAAGTTATGAGAGGATTTAGAAAAATAAGAGAAATTTGAGATGATAAATATATTGAGAGGTTGCTTGACCACGAGAAGCTAAAACAAATTTCTGTTGTGATGTCATTAATTTTTATGAAAGATGTTTATTTCTTGTTATTTTTTGTAAGTTCTAAATTTAATTTTCAAAATATTACTCCTCCACACATATTTTATGGAAGATGTTTATTTTTTATTTATTTTTTGCATTGAAATCATTCAAACAATGCAATACAATATTTATCAGGTTAATGAAATTTGTTGATATGTATGTATGCAATCCAATATTTGTTTATTAATAGAAAGATAAAAGTATACATACGACTGATATGTTTAAAAATATGGATTTTTTATACAACGAATTAAAATAATATACATTTTGTATTTTATCCATTTAAAATAAAATCATATTAACATAAAAATTATACCATGTTAATTAGAATATATTGAAAATATATAAGCTTGTGAAATTAATGCATCGCGTGTACAGTGTACGATTACCTTATTTTTTTTATTAATGTTTATAGAGTTATATTTATATTTTATTATTATAGTCATCTCTTAAATAGTAAAAAATATTACTTTTTCATGCATAATTATCCCTGTGCAATTACACGATACACAAATATATACTTCACCCATTCTATATTTCTTTTTATAAAATCATGTTATATTATTATAAAACTTTAACACCTGAGTTAGGTTTACATATTAAAATTTCATCAATAATATGCTAGAAAACCAAAGAACAACGTAACAATGTGAAAACCCACTTTGAACAATTCAGATTATCTTCAGTTTCAGAATTCGAAAATAAGACATGGGTTGCATGTGCGTAGCAATTATATGAGAAATCTGAAGTCTTTAACAATGGAAGACTTTAGCTGGTGTTTGGAACTCTGCTTAATATGGTTAAAAAGTAATTAATAACAATCATTTAAGTACTATCTCACACTAAAGCTAAATCTAAGTAGAAGAGGGTTCAGATTGAAAGCTTGAGGTGTGTTTTGTGTGGGAAGGAGGAAGAGTCTTGTAGTCATTTGTTCTTCAGGTGCAGTTTCGCTTGGCGAGTTTGGAGTTTATGTTACAGATGGCTTGGGGTTTTGTTTGTGTCTCACATTGAGCCGAGGTTTAACTTCGATCAATTTAGGTTGAATCTACCTTCTGAGTCGGTTCGTATCGTTTGGAACACAATCTGGGTAGGGGTGGTTAGTGAAATCTGGAGTTACAGGAATCACATAATTTTCAAAAGAGGAGTGACTGATGTGTCTGAAGTTTTTGCGTTGGTACAAGTAAAAGTTTAGTCCTGGATCTCTACAAATTCCCAGTTAGTTTCTTTCTCCTTGTCTGATTGGTGTTTGGAACCAATGGAGTGTATGAGGTTAGTTTCCTAAAGTTTATTTAGGTTTAGTAAGGGCAAGGCTTTGTTTAGTTAGTTTTGGTGGTCTATAGCGGGAATTGGTGTTGAGTTTAGGTGTATAAGGATTGAACCACCCCTAAAGTGCTTCTATTTTATTCATTTGTTATTGCCGATAAAAATAAAAAACTATCTCACACTATATAACACGGACATGGACACATATAATTTCTAAAATTAGGATACGGAACACAAATCTATATATTATATAATTATGTAAATTGAAAATAAAAATTTATGTGCTCATGTTTCAGACTTTTTTTAGCAGAAAAATATTTTTCATGACTAAGTCAAAAAAATTTATTCCTTATTTTTATAATCATAATAAAAATTTATACAATTAATTTAAATTTGAGTTTTTAGAAAATTAATGTATTTTTTCTTTCTAAAATTGTGTTAGAAACTGTTATAATTGTTAGAAACCCAACAAATATTTTTTGAATTTGACACTTCAACAATATTGTCATAAGAGTGTTATACGAGTGTCGGTGTCTAATACATGGGTTTTTTTGACCATGATGGGGTTATTTTTTTTTTGTTTTTACCAAAATGGGGTCCGTTTAAAAAAAATTACAAATTTAGACAAGTCGTGTCTAATTGGGACGACTTCATATGCAGAAGTCGTACCAATTAGGCACGATTTCTGCCATGTCATACTAAAGTCGCGCCAACTTGGCACGACTTCTGCCTTGTCATACTGAAGTCGTGCCAACTTGGCACGACTTCTGCCCCGTCATATTGAAGTCGTGCCAACTTGGCACGACTTTTGCCACGTCATAATTTTATTTTTTTTTAATTTTATTGTTTATATATTGGGTAGTAAGTTATGTAATGTTAAAAATTAATTTGATACATAATTTTCTAAGAGTGTTAGTTTTAAGGAACAAAAAATTGGATAATCATTCGTTACCCTCCCAAATGAATTTAGTAACATGCTTATTTTGAAGGCGCAATAGAGACATATCACAAGGTAGATGACATCTGGATGCCATAAAAAATGCTTCTATAATTACTGTAATTATTTTCAAATAATTAATTAATTGTAAATAATTATATATATTTTAAATAAGTAAAATAATACCATAATTATTTTGAAATAATTAAATAATTTATAAATAATTATATATTTTTTAAATAAGTCAAATAATATAAATAATTTGACTAATGTAGCAAATCACAAATAACAAAATTATAAACAAATCATAAATTATGAATTTTTTTTTGTCTGAACTAATAATTTATTTTTATCACAAATCAAATAATACATTTTTCTTAAACCTGTTTTTTGTTCCTTAAAACTAACACTCTTAGAAAATTATGTATCAAATTAATTTTTAACATTACATAACTTACTACCCAATATATAAACAATCAAATTAAAAAAAAAATTATGACATGTTGGCACGACTTCTGTATGACGGGGCGCAGAAGTCGTGCCAAGTTGGCACAACTTCAGTATGATAGGGCAGAAGTCGTGCCAAGTTGGCACGACTTTAGTATGACATGGTAAAAGTCGTGCCTAATTGGTACGACTTCTGCATATGAAGTTGTCCCAATTAGGCACGACTTGCCTAAATTTGTAATTTTTTTTAAACGGATCCCATTTTGATAAAAACAAAAAAAAGTTGCCCCGTCATGGTCAAAAAACCTAATACAGGTGTCCATCAGAAACACATCATTTAAGAGAAGTGTCATAGTCTCACATATTTAACCTAGGGTGAAAAGGAAAATATGGAGTTTTGACGATTGCAATATAGATTTGTTTATCATATACAATCAAAACTTGTGCACTTCACCACATCCTGTTTTTTGGCGGTTTCACTTGTGTCTAATGTGAAAGAATAAGCATAAGGGTTGGAAAGGTGGTGTCCTTGATGTAGGTACACAGGTTCAAGAAAGTGAAGTGGCAGCTTGACATAAGGCTATAATGGCACAGAGCAAGGAGAAACAATGAAGAGGAAATAACAAAGAGAGCAAAAGGAAGAAAGAGTTGGTGGATTTGCTGCCAATAGTAATAGTTTAACATAGCTGGAAACGTCTGAAGCATAATAGATAGTATAAAATCTATATATTTTCTGCAGATTGAAGGAAACACATTTTTGCTTACATTTTATTTAAGCTACAATGCTGAATTATGGTTGTTGTGTTATATGAAATGATAATAAGGGTTGGAAAGGAGGTGTGGTTTTGAATGCAGGTTAACAGGTACAAGAAGGAATTTTGAAGTCCTTTTGGTATTAGTAGAGAGGGATTTTGACATATTTGTTTTAATATTGTATAAGGGTTACAAATCTTTAAAGTGTTTTTTATAATTTTATTTATTTTTTTACTGATAAAAAAATCTAATAAATCAAAACTTTATAAAAACAAGAAAAGCAAATAATTTTTTTATTAACGATAAAGAATCAATAAATAAAGTGAAATACTAAGAATGTTTCAATCATTTTTTAAAAAACAAAAAAGTGCGTGAAAATTAGGTCCAACACAACACTAAGCCAAAAATGCAAAGTAGACCCCTTAACAAAAATACATGATGTACTGCCATAAAACCCAATGAGTTAGTAATTATATTCCATATTTTTACATATTCATTACGCATAAGAAATAAATTATCAGTATATTCAAACTCCCTATCACACATGATAAATACACAGAGCATAAATTAAATCGAGACTCATGCAGAGAAAATAATTTATAAAACTAAATTCTAGATGTCTAAAACGATTTTTTTTTTTTAAATACAATAAACATAGAAGGCAAAGAATTAAAACAAAGAAAATTCATTATGTTCTTAAGTTACATACAAATTTTATATAAATTATGTAAATGGTGGTTACTTGATCAATGACCTAATCACCATGTTAGTTTTTTGTTTTTTTACAATTAGGTTTTCGCATATGTTAGACCCCGGACAAAAACACGGTTTAAGTATTGGATTCTCTGTCTATCAGGGTGTGTTTGACGGGTGAGTTGATGTTATTGTGAACTTTGTTTCTTGTTTTGGATTGTAATTTTGGATAATGTGGTGTAAGTTGTGGTGGATTCTTAATTGGTTGGGTGCAAGAAAACTGGTTTTGTTTTGTTTATAAGAGTTGGAACACGTGGTTCATTTTATTTTATTTATTTATTTCTAATAAAAAAAACTTTGATCTAACGACCTTGCGATTGAACCTGTGAGAAAGGTATGTTAAGTTGATTTGTTTGAGGGGATTCAAAGTTCCTCTGAAGTGGTCATCACTAACAATATTTCATTAGGAGATAACTTTGTTGTTTATGTAGAGGTACGCCAGTGTTATATCCTAAAGTTTTGGGATTTGATTAATATTATTGTTGGGTTGTTAAGATTTAATTAGTTAGAATTTTATTAGGATTTTATCATTTATTTAATTAGTTAGGATTTTATTAGGATTTTATCATTTATTTAATTAGTTAGGATTTTATTAGGATTTTATCATTTATTTAATTAGTTAGGATTTTATCATTTATTTAATTAGTTAGGATTTTATTAGGATTTATAATCTTTAGTACTCTATAAATAGAGTATTGAACTATTATTTGAGATATGAATAATATATGCAGTTTGTTTCCTTTTCTCAATTCTCTATCATTGTTCTTGTTCTTGGTATAATCGGAAGCCA
>Ga0123342_1000664_pt1 | contig 55604 bp, 14 predicted proteins | sample Turbeawhitnodule_FD_89960 | JGI IMG/M metagenome (GOLD analysis project Ga0123342, IMG submission 89960) | Root nodule microbial communities of legume samples collected from Mexico - Turtle bean Mexico white nodule | ecosystem: Host-associated > Plants > Roots > Nodule | place: Mexico: Nepantla...
AAACAGGTTGGAAACCTCACCAAGTGATAAAACCTGTGCCTCGAGCTTTGCCAAAAGCATCGTCCTTGGTGCAGGGGAAAGTGATGAGTAGTTCGAAAGTTGGTGTTAGTGAAGGAGTTTCATTAGGGTGTGAGAATTGGTGGGAAACTCTGTTAGATGAGAAGGAAGAGAACATTGCAGTTGACGACATGATGTGGTTCCCTGGTGCCAAAGATGGAGAGTTTGAGCTTTGGGATGAAGAACTTGGTTCTATTGCTTCTGACTTTCTTGAAGAAGCTCAAACATGGAGTGATTTTCTTCTTAATTAACCTTCCACAGTTTCAGCTTATAATAAGTTCAAACTGAAGATTTTATTTACTTTAGAAAATAAGTTCTTGCTAAACGCACTGGTTAAGAAATTAAAAAAGAACTTCTTGAAAAACGATGCATTTTTATGCATCAAACCAGAATTTCACTTTTAATTCTTTAACCAGTGCCTATTTGTTGTGGATATTCTCTGTAGAGGGAATCTTTATTTATTTTGAATTTTCGTACCAGCAGTTGGTCTCCCAAAAAAATAATCTATTAACATTTTATTGATATTTGATGATAAATATATGGTTTATAATTCTATTGATATTTAACAATATAATACTAAATGTAATGATACTTTATTCATGATTATTTTAATGTTTAAGAATACATGCTTTATTTTATGAGCACATGATTATTAAATTAAAATGGTAAATTAGGTTTATAATATATACTATCTATTATATATTATAAAATAAAGTTTTATCACAAACATCCATGTAACATAAAAACATCTTATATACTAGTTTCAAGTCAAAATGCTTCTGAATTATTTTTTATTATAATAACGCATATTTACAATAGTTAAAATGATTATTTAGTTAAATTATTTAAGTATATTTTTTATGAAACCACCAAACATGATTTGAACAATTTAATTGATGACACAATTAACTATGTGTTACAATTCAAATTAATGAGAAGAAGTGTATATTTTTAATTACCGTGATTAATTTTTATATTAGTTTTTCACTAAGTATAATCTCTCGATTAATCTTAACTCGATCCTTAGGATGTCGAGTAGTCAATCATTTGGATCGAGAGTGTCTCGATAACATATAGGACAAAATCTATTTTTAGATATTGCATGTGTATTTATATTAATTTTTATAATTATTTACATGTGTAAAAAAATGTGCAAATTTTAGCTTTAGTTCTTAGAGAAAAAAAATTCTATTACTTTCATTTCTGAAAAAAATTAAATAGTTATTTTTAGTTTTTTATATTTATTTTAAGATAAATAAACAAGATTTATTTTATAGATATTTACAGTTCTTAAGTGACACATACTTATTTAGCATTTTGTTCACAATATAAGTAATTTATTAATATTACATAATATTAAGAATAATAATAATAATCTTCAATAAAAAAAACATTTTACAGTAACCAAATAAAAACTATTTTTAATAACTAAATAAATATTTCAGTTTTTAATATATCACACAATACTCAAAATAGATAAGGTTACTAGAACTTTTCCTCTCTTTTTTCGTACATTGTTTATTTCTGACCTTTGAGGTCCCAAGATACAGAAAAGGCAAGTTCTCAATTTCTATGGAAAAAGTCTAGTTATCTCATGGAAATAACCGACAGAAATATGTGGCTAATTTTTATTTATTTATTTATTTTAAAGTTATTTAATTTCTTCACATTTTTATGCCATTATTTAACAAATAAATATTTATCTTATATAATAGAATTTATAATCAATTAATTAATTTTAACTAAATAATATTATACTTTATCATCCTATCACCTCTTCTTATTTATTAATATCATATTAATTATAAGAACTTTAATTTCAACCAAAAAACATAAATAGAAAAATAAGAAATATATCTTAGAGACCCACCAAGAAGTTTATTCTCAGGCACAAAAATGCATTGATAAAATTATCTCTATTGTTTTTTTGCCTTTCGAGATTGTACTGTCTCAGCTGATAGAAAGGAACTATATATGTTTGTATTTGATGATTAATAAAAAAACAAATTTGTTAGAATAAATTTATTTACGCAAACTCAATTATATGAAAAACAAGATGAAAACTAGTTGAGAAATCATTTACATCTTTTACTCTTATTTTTATTTTATTTCTATATTAATATTAAATTTAAATTCTTAATATATTACATAGTATAATTAATTATATATTATGTCTATAACAGATTATATATTACGCTATAACGTAATAATGGATTATGTTAGATACATTTAATTATGAATAAAATATAATATAAATAATAATAATAATAAAATTATATTATAAAAAAATCATTAAATATAAATCAATTTTGAAGATAAAAATATTTAGTCATTATATTAACTAAATTATATATAATTTTAAAGACTACAAAAATTTATCAATGTTTAAAGTAGTTTCTATTATTAATAGATAATTTTTAAATTGATATTTAATTAGTTATCAAAATTTTAATTACCAATTTCAAAATCTAAATAATCACTCACTAATTATTTTTTATTTTTAAAATTGATTTTTATTTAATATTGTTTTATAATATTATTAAATAATAAATAATACTATTATTATTATTAAAAATTTAAATCATATTTAATTAAATTTATTTTATAAAAATAAGATAATTTGGTCATTTTATAAATATACTATTTATAAAAAAAATTATTATATAAATTAAATCATTCACCATCTTTAAAAATAAAATAAAAAATTTACTTCTCAGTTTTTTTTCAAAATTTAAATAATATCACTTTAATTTTTTTATCAATAAAAAATTAAATTAATAAGAAAAGAAATTTGAATTCGTCTTCAAAGATAAGGGTCCCGATTTATTGCTCATCTCATAGAATGCGAAATATCATAGAATACGGAATGCATGATATTGGTAACTTTGTATAGTTTGAAAGCTACTACTTTTATCTCAACTTCTATATATATATTCATATAGGTAAGTTTCATGTGAAATATAAATCCGCAAGCAAGTTTTTTTTTGCGAATTTTTAATCAAATCCCGAAGTTCGTATTTGGCATTTTGCTTCATGCTGATTTAATTTGTGAAAAAACATCTAAAAAAAATTCGTGCGAATTTTCAAAACATGTAAAATTTTGGTTTTCAAATTTTATATTTGACAAAATAATGAATAAATTTTTCAATATTTTTAGATAGAAGTTTGAATACATAATTACTTCGTCTAAAAATAATACATAAACTAATAAAATACATTTTTAAAATAAGTTTTCTGATTATGAGATTTGGACATTCATCTTAAATTGTGTGTCTGTACCAGATACATGTATCGGATATCGACACTCGTAAAAGATACATGTGTGAAGTGTCAAAGAAACAATAAATAAAATTCTTTTGTATAAGTGTTTTTGTGAATGTACTAAATAGCTTACTGATATTCGTTGTAATGAATGCCACTTAATCCTTTTCTAGTTATAAGTTAATACAGATTTTAGAAAAAACTTAAGCTAAGCAATCAAAACAGCGTTTAAATAGAATATTTAATTTGTTCCAACCACGTAGACTTGTCATTGTCAATTCGGCTCAAGTCATAGCACTTAGAATCTATTTGGATTAGTAAGTTTTGGTCTATTTGGATTAGGAAGTTTAAGGAACAAAAAAAGTATACAGGAACAAAAAAACTCACATAAAAAAACTCATAAGATCAAAATACCAAAAAAAGTATAATAGGAGGGTCATTTTTTAAAGTAAAAAAAAAAGTTATTTAAAAATAAAATAAAAAAGCTTTATACACATGAAAATATCAAACAAAATTCAAACTTAATATAAGTAAAGTAAATTGGATTTAAGTCACGTTAGGTTAGGCTAACATCATCTTAAGTTGGTCGACATGAGATCAGGTCGTCAAGTCCAATTCAAGTCAAATCTAGGTCATATTAAGACAAATCAAGTTTAGGTCAGGTCTTACCCTGATCAGAGTCAATTTGAGTCAAAGTCAGGCTGAATCAATTTAGGATCATGTTAGGCCAAGTTAATTCGAGTCCAAATTAAGGCAAGTCAATTTGGACCCACATCAGGTCGAGTCAAGTTGGGTCCACCTTGGATCGAGTTATTTTAAGCCCACCTCAGCCTGAGTTATTTTAGGCACACCTCAAACTCAATCGAGTCATGCCTACCTCCAACTCAATCAAGTAAAGCCTACCTCGAATTCAATCAAGTTGAGTCCACCTCAAACTGAGTTGAGTCAGACCTACCTTTGGTTGAGTTAAGTAAGGTCCACGTTAGGTCGACTCGAGTCTTACCAAGTCAAACCAACGTTAGACTAAGTCATGTGAGTTTCACATCTAGTAGAGTGGGAATCATATTGATAACTGAATAGATTTATGTCCATGTTAGGCCGAGTATAGTTGAGTCCACGTTGGATCAAGTCGAGTCATGTCAAGTTGGGTCAACCTTGAACTGAGTGAAGTCGAGTCAACCTCGGGTCGAGTTGGGTTAGGCCCACCTGAGGTCAAATGAAGTTGGATCGACTAGAGTCGGGTCAACCTCGAGTCGAGTCTGGTTGTACTCATCCCAGTCTGAGTCGATCAAGCCCACCTTAAGTTGAGTTTGAGTCAGACACACACTAGGTTGAGTCATGTTAGGCCCACATCGAGCCGAGTCAAGTTAGGTTCACGTCAAGATGAGTTAAGTCAAACCCACGTCAGGTTGAATCGAGTAATACCCATTGTGTGCCAAGCCGTGTCAGTTCCACATTGAGTCGAGTCGAGTTGATCCCACTTCTAATAAGTTGAGGGAGACCACATCAAGTTAGGTTAGATCGAACAATATCAACCCTAATCTAATCAGATCCACTTTAGACCGAGTCGTGTCAAACCCATCTCCAACGAAATTCAAATAAGAACATACTAATTAATTCGAGCTAAAATAGGATTGGCCAAAAGTCAAATTCACGTTTAGTTGAGTATTAATTATGTTTACCTATCTTATTTTATTTTATTTTATTTCAATTGAACTTACACTTTACATATTCATTTAAAATACATTAAGAAATAATTTAATTGATTAAAATATAAAAAGTTAAAAATATAGAAGTTGAAATTTAACTAAAATTATGAACTTTTTTTCACAATGTCGGGACTAAAATTCTGGATGAAATATTAAATAAATTTTAATTTATATGAAATTTGTTTATTTAATTTATATAATGGAAATTAAAAATCGGTTCATTAATGAAATTTAATCCCTGAAAAAAATATTAATTGGACTGAGTCTTTCATGCTTACTCTTTTTAATAACTTTTATTTTGGATAAATTAAATATTTATATATATATATATATATATATATATTCCTTAAAAAAAGGATTATGTATGACATATCAAATTATATTCCTTATATTATTTTTCTTTTTTAGGTTTTCATCTCACACACCTAAACTCTTTCTTTTACTTATCAAATATTTCAACAAAAATAACAATCTAAAGCGTTAAAAAAATGATAAAAAGTATTAAAGCTAAAAAGAATTGTAAGACAAATTTGTGGGGTCCTTCAATAATTGTTATATAAAAAAAGACTTTGATTCGTAATTATTCTAACAAAAGTTGGCTGTCTTCAAAAGTCAATGTACAGTTTCTGTACAGTACTACTCATTAAGGATTGAAAAAGAAATTCCTATTTATGTATATATTTATACATAAAATATCCTACATACTTTTAATAGATATCAATAGGTATAAATGATAATATTTTTTTTACATATAAAATCTCATACTAATGTTAGATTCATACTTTTAATACATGCTAATATTTTAATTACACAATGATTAGTTTTTATTTGAATATTATTTTTACATTAAAAAATAAAATAAATAATTATTTATAATTTGATTTTATAAATTTATATTTTTTATTTTATACTTATTAAAGTGTTTCAAAGAATATACTTTATAAGATAATCTATTAGAAAAAAATAAAAATAAGTAACCAACAACAACAAATAACAAGTTTTAGAAAAACCCTAAAACACAATAAAAGTTTTGTAAGTTTTTTTAAATTTTTTAACATGATTCTTTAAATAGTCGTTATTATATATGTGATATGAAAAACAAATTATATATGTGATATAAAAAATAAATATATTGTCATTTTTAAATATTTTTATAAGTTATAAAGACATACTGTTGATAAAGATATTTGTTATAAGTGAATGAGAGTATTTAGTAATCTATTTAATTTTTTTAAAATTAAATTTGTACTAGTATGTTATTATACAATCTTTTTATATTATATTTTAAAATCACATTTTTGTTTGAATTTAGATTTTTAAAAATTAGTTTTATGAAGTCTATTTAATTTTTTGTTAAAATATAATGTATCCATAAACGCTCATAAATATTGTTTTGCAATTACCCAATAAATAAAATTATATGAATTATTAGTAAATTTGTATAAAAGTTTATTATCACACCATTTAAATTCAATATATATGAATTTTTTTATTATTATTTCATTTATTTATTTGTTATGTGTGAAACTTAAATTTATATTTAAATTTCCAAGAATTAAATGCAATGACGACTCTTGATACCCATACAAGTGCTATGTTATTTCTAAGAATTAAATGCTACGTGGAGGACCTATGAGGCTATGCCAATGAGAATTGTTCACAAGAATGAGAAAAACAAGATGGATAATGGATAAAATATAAATCACGAGTAAAACAATTTCCAAGTTATATGAGAAAGACCTAAAACTATATTTATGTAGCTAAATTAATTATGGTATGTAATGTCATTTCAATATCAAGAGAGTCTAACTCAAATAATAATTAATAATTATATATGTCTAAATTATTATAAATTCTCTTTTACTAAAAGTTAAGTATTCTCTTCCAACAAAATAAATAATGAATTGTATATTATTATTGAATTGAAAAATACTTTTTTACAATAATTACATATAACATAACTTAAATATATTTTTAAAATTGATATACGTATAAATCGATTTGATATCTAATAATAAATATTATTTAATTAGATATTCATGTCAACTTAATCTTTATTATTCATTTTATTAATGATTATCACTTAAAAAAATCATTGAAAAAAATCAATTTTAAAAATAAAAAATAATTAGTGATTATAGTGATATTTTAGAGATTAAAATATTTATTTTTTAAATTAATTTTTATTATTGTTAAATAGTTTCTAAATTTGTATTAATATTTTTTTAAAATAAAATAATATCTAATTTATAATTTAGTCACTATATCCATTAATTATTATTTTTTTATCTCTAAAACCTCTGATAATATTCCACTAATTATTATTTTTTTATCTCTAAAACCTCTGATAATATTTTAAGTTTTTAATGACTTTGAACATAAATAAAAAAAATCTTCTACAATTAAATCAGTACTCGATTTCATCATCAAATTTTAGTAATACTTTTACAAAAAGGTTAATCAATTTCTACATTTTGAATATCCACTTCAAATAATTTCAACTAATTCCAAACAGACACTAATTTAAAATTTAAAATATTATAACATAAAATATGAAAATAAGGAAAATTGTATTGGGATCGGCACTAACAATTATGAGAAATAAACAAAAAAAGTATAATGAGTTGGAGATAGATTGAAGTACAGAGTACATATGAATCCAAAATATAATTAAAAGGAAGGGTCAAATCAGTATATACATATGATCAATAAGACTATATTCCAAAACACTTTATTTTTATTTATTTTCTTTATTAAAAACAAAATAAGCATAGAATCAGTGTGTGTGGAATTGCATGTCCACGTAATCTGATAAGAAAAGTTCCAGAAAATGAAGTTTGCGACCGCGCGCGATCCACGTCGTAGGATTCATGATGCTACGTGGATGAAATGAGACCGCAAAATACAACTAAATCTGATTTTGGCATTTTCTTCAGACTTCAACTTCACTTTTATTGTAAAAACTTTGATGCTTCATTTTCATACCTCCAATAGTGACAACTGTCACTGTTTTATCAGTATTTTATTCCGTACTTTCATTTTCATTTTTTGCATAGCACATGGCCTGTTCTATACATTACATTTTTTATTCCATTATAATTCACTTAGTTATAAAATAGATTATTCTTTAGGTTTTTTTTTTCACTTCAATAGTTTCTTAGGCAACTTTCCTGTAAATACTCTTTTTATAATTTTTTTAAAATAAGAAGCTATATTTTATTCCTAATTTAATTTATTTTCTTTAATTTTATTAAGATGATAGTTAGAGTAAATTACCCTCACGGTATAAACTCTTATTTTTGTTGATACTTTTTTTTTTTTACTTCCATGATAAATTTGAATATAAAATTTTTCACATTTCAATAGTTCACAAATTCTAATGTTAAAAGACTCAATTATGTAAATTATTTTCACTGTAACAATAAATCAAACACCTAATTAATTAATTAATTAATATAAGATTAAAATATTTATTAATAACTCATAATCTCTTCTATATGTTTTACTAATACTCATAATGTCAATAATGCATAATGTCAATTCTTCCAATAATGTTCATGGTCCTCAGAGTATCCATTCACATCTGTCACATATTCTATTACAAATTAACTCTAACACTTTATCCATTTTTAAGTCTCTTGTACACACAAATATTATTTTTCAAAATGTTAATAATCGTCCCATGCGAATGGGTCTGAACTTCGATTTCACAATCACATACTTCACCATTCTTTATTCTTAGCTCGTAATGAACTTAAAGGTGTTAAACAAGCTCTAGTTGATCCAGATTGACTTTCTATTATGCAATAGGAACATACTACCTTAATATAACATAATACATGAGATTCAAATCCTTTACCTATGACAAAAAACAATAGGGTGTAAATAGGTGTTTCAAGTTAACAATCCACATCAAGAAATCCACCAAAATTTGAAGTTGAATTCAAACTCTTGTTTGTAAAGCTAGAAAAACACTTTATTGCTTAAAACAGATCCTAAGAAAATGGTTAGATAGACTAAAGTTTATCTTTGTTCAGTTTGAATTTGAAACTTGCTTAATCGACATGCACTTAATGCTAAGTGCGTTCGTATACTACCATACATGTGTTTTTTGCATGTGTGTGCGTGGATGTGATGAATGTGATTTTTTTTGTGATTTGATTAAAATAATAAGATGCATGCACTTATAGGATATAGTGGCTAGTGTGGTTGTGTATAGTGGAAGGGTACCTAAGATGCTATCATGATCTAATGGTTGTAGTAATGAGTATAAGAATTTATTAAGAAAAAGAGACTCCATTGATCCACTAATAGCCTAAAGTGGTAAGAAGTTGATGGAGATTCTTACACTATTATGATTATAGATTTTGTGCAAAAAACTACAATAAACATCATGAACTTGAGGTTTAAAACAAAAGTGTTTGGAATGGTTTAAATTTCAATCATAATATATATAAATATATATAACCTGAGTATATGAACTCAGACACATGTGCATGTATATATGTATATATTTATATATGAATGTATGTATTTATGTGCATGTACGTGCACATATATATATATATATATATATATATATATATATATAACACGTGTGGATGAATTCAGACACATGTATATATGTATATATTTAAAAAATTGACTTTCATAAACTAATAACCCTAAACCCTAAACGTACAAGTTTTAATGAGAAAAATGTCTTATGTCTTTCTTATTATCAATATCAACAATTTAGAATTCCAATTTCTCTAATAAAATACAAACAGTACATAGTAACATTACTTTTATAAATTAAAATATTATAAAATAATATAAAAATAACAATATATTAACATTTATGCGTAACAAAAAAAATAAAATAATATATATATATATATATATATATTAAAACACTAGTAATTAGATAAGAACTTTTAACAAAATTTAAATATATAAACCCTAAATCCTAAACTTTTAACAAAATCATTAGTTGATACCCCTTCTAATAACAAGTTGATGAAAAAACACATTAAGTCATGTTTAGTGTCAAAACCACCAATCTATCAGTTTACATACCATTACATATTTCTCTTTTAAAACTGTATACCTGTTGACATCTATTATTATAAATCTGGAAATAAATTATAAAATAAAAAATTATAAAAAGTTAAATATTACATAATCATGTCGATAAGTAACATATTTTTTATCCCTTAATATATTATTGAGACACATTTATCTAACAATTTAATAATAAAGTAAATATCATATAGTTAATGCTTCTCAAAACCACCAATTCCAACCATGTCTAAAACTAATATGGTTATTTAAATTGTAACAATCTCTAGTAACATTGTTTTATAAAATTTAAAAACATATCAACATTTAGCAATACAAAATTTAGAATATAATAAACTAACATCTATGCAAGACATGGATTATTACATTAGTTAACACATATTATATTATGAGATACAATATTTTAAGTTTAATACAAAAATATTACATTATATGCATATTAACAAAACCACCTATTTAGAATACATTCCGTTAATTATTTCTTCAATAAAAATTGCAATAGAATTGATTATTATGTACCTAAAAAATTAATTAACCAATTATTTACAATACTAATTATCTACGTTTGGTTAGAAAATATATGTCTAGATAAGTATGTGCATTTATGTACATACACTTTTATAAATATTTAATTAAATAAATTAATAGATATTCTTTTTATTCTTATAAAATATACTTATCTTATACTATACTTACTATTTTATCATTCTTAATATTAGATTTATGTATGTATAATAATAAATTATTAAATATAGAACAATATAAAAAAGATTACTAATTATTAAATATATAATACTGAAATATAAAATTAAAATACTACAAATAAATAATTGTTCAATTATTATAATATGTGTTTGTTTGTGTAAACACATAAATATGTATATAAATAATTAAAACGTGTGTGAGTGTGCATTGACATATATATACACTTATATATATATATATATATATATATATATATTATTTATAAAAATTTAACAATACATTTTAATAAATAAATAAATATATATATTCTAATAAATAAGTTCTTGTATAATTTAATTTAAAATATACTTATTTTTTGCATTTTATGTTATAGTTACCACTTCATCATTAAAATTGTTACAAGTAAAAGTATATATAATAATAATAATAATAAATTATTAAATATAAAATAATATAAAAAAGACTTACTAACTATTAAACATATAATACTAAAATATAAAATTAAAATATTAAAAATAAATAATTGTTCAATTATTATAGACATACGTGTGTTTACACTCATGTTCATTATATAAATATTTAGACATATGTGTTTGCACACGTAATAAACACACATATGTCTATAATAATTGAATAATTATTTATTTTTAATATTTTAATTTTATATTTTATTATTTTATATTTATCAGTTAGTAAGTTTTTTTATATTATTTTATATTTAATAATTTATTATTATTATTATATATACCTTTATATGTAACAATTTTAATAATGAAGTAGTAAGTATAACTTAAAATACTAAAAATAAGTATAAATAAATTAAATATTATGCAAGAACTTATTTATAAAAATATATAATTATTTAATTATTTATTTATTTATGAAAATATATTGTTAAATTTTTATAAATAATATATATAAGTGTATATACGTCAATGCACATTCACGTACGTTTTAATTATTTATATACATAAATTTATGTGTTTACATAAATACATGTTTATATATTTGAACAATTATTTATTCTTAATATTTTAATATTATATGTTTAATAGTTAGTAATCTTTCTTTATATTTTCTATATTTAATAAAAAAATTATTAATTTTAATATTATATGTTTAATAGTTAGTAATCCTTCTTTATATTTTCTATATTTAATAAAAAAAATTATTATTATATATATATACATAAATCTCATATTAAAAATGATAAAATAATAAGTATAGCATAAGATAAATATATTTTATAAAAAATATATCTATTAAATTAATTAATTAAATATTTATAAAAATGTATAATTACCATGTACATAAATGCACATACTTTCACAAAACATATATTTTCTAATGAAAGGTAGATAATTAGTATTGCTAATAATTGGTTAATTAATTTCAGGTACATAATAATCTATAATATTCTATAATATTGTAATTTTTATTGAAGAAATAACAAACGGATGCACTGTAAGAAAAAACTGAATTATTTATGGATAATTACCCACCAACTTTTTTCGTATGAAAATTTAATTTATCCTCCGCTATGTCCGTAGGTAAAATCACTTTAGATGAAAAAAATAGGTTTGTCAAAATTAATGAAGAAATGTACTTACTTATCATTAAAGTTCTGTTTGGATTGAGGAGAGAATTTGTGAGGAAGGGAGAAAGTGGATTTGTGAGGATCTGAGAGCATGTGTAAGGATAAATGAGGTTGTTGTTTGGATTGAAGGATGATAGAGTGAATTTGTGAGGATGATTTATTGTAAGTTTACAAATTTATTCTTGTTATTAAAATATATCTTAATAATGAAATATAATTTTTTTGTGTAGGTTTAAATTAATTAAATGTTTTTAATATATAATATCTATAATTATTTATATTTTTTAATAAAAATTAAAAAATATATTATAAAATATTTTTGTGTTAAATTGAAATAAATTTTTTAAATACATAAAAATTTATGAAAATAATATTTATTATTATATTCATTTGTTTATATATATATATATATATATATTATTTTATTTTATATTATAATATTTTTTTCATTATTTATAATTATATGTTGTTACTAATAGTATAATTAAATATTTTTGAAATTATAAATAATAAATAAATCTATGTAATATTTAATTTTACATATTATATAAAATGCATGCACAAGAATATTAATATTTAAGTAAAATACAATAATTCTATATAATCTTCACAAAGAGGGAAAAAAAATCATTACCTTTCCCTTGTGAGAAAAAAAACACACCTTATGTTGGTGAGAAAAGATAAGTCATGGGTAAATTAAAAAGTGCTCTTAAAACTAAATTTCTAGCAGTGTCCTTTTTCTGTTTGGAAAATTTTCAAAATGTTTTAAAATGTTTTGTTTTTAGAAACGAATGTCCACTATCTATTGAATTGGAAACCAAAAGTACTGTAATAAAAAAAAATTCCTAAATGGAAACACCTTTGAATCTCTTAATCTCACCTCTGAATGTTACTCAACAACGTCTTAAACTTAAATTGAATCATAATATTCTAATATTCTAATTAGATTGAAATAATTTTTCAAATTCAGTTGAACAAATACCACTTAGATTGAACATGTATAAAGAAAGAGACATAGGAGAATATGAAAATTTGAAATTTTATAACTTAAAAATAATTAAATTATTTTCATTAATTTTTATGATTATCTGTCAACATATTCTATAACCAAACATTTTAATTTTTCTACAAAAGTTAACTATCTTATGAAAAAATTCTATTATAAGGCACTACCCTAACCTAGTTTTGACTTCATCTTTTTCTTATACTTGATTTGATTATTTTTAACATATTTAAAAAATGGTCTTTAATATCGATTTTAATGGATTTATCTTCACTTCAAAATATATCTCAACAGTATTTCTTGAATTGGCAGCCATATCTATCTCACTTAGCAGAATGGATAAACAGAAATGATTGGACTCCTTTAAGGTTTAATCAGAGAATTAAATTTATTTATTTTTCATTTTATTTGTTAAAATAAAGTCTATCAAACCAAAATTTACTAATTAAAAATTTATAAAACTAAAAGCTACCAAATCAAATAGAATTTATTTTTTACTTGACTAAGTATCTAATGTTTAAAATGCTACAATATTTTATTTTATTTTTTCCTTATAAAGTGATCATTTTTGCAAAGAGTAATTAATAGACTCATTCCATAATTGAATATGATGGCTCCAACTCAACATTATCAAGAAACATGTTTCCAGCTACTGGGACATGATGCAAACATGATAAAGAATATATCATATTTCACTTGTGTTTACATCTACTACACTATTAAAGGTGGTTTAATATTAATATATTTTAATTTCTATTATAATTCTTATTTTCATATATTCTACAATACTAAAGCACTTTCATTTATTTTACTTTAAATGCAGGTGTTCAAACTAAGTCAAATATCATTGTTTTTAATAAGAATATGTTGTGGGAGTAAAATTTGTGTTTCTTGTTCATAAGCACAAGTTCAGTAAAGTTTGAAGACATTTAGTCAAGTTTTAAATCTGATTTTTTTACAAAATCATTCTATGACTATATCTGGGTGGAATTTCTTCATTGTATATGGTATAGATAGCTCAATTGTGGAGTAATTATAAAATTTAAGGGTTTATTAAACATCATTCTTGTATTCTTTTTCTACTATTTTACTAGTTTAATTGAAATTGTAATGTAATTTCAGAAAGCTTATTTTTCTAAAACATTTTAAATTTCAGGTGCTTTAACCATCTTTTGAAACTTAGCCAGTGCAAAACGGTTGTTTAGGCTTTGAAAAAACTGCAAATGTCACATCTCACTTATTTTTATGAAAAAAAATTAAGAAACAATTTACCAATCTCCTTATGTTTTATTCAGATTAGATTCAGGATGTTAAAAAGTCTAGTTCTTTTAGATAAACAAAATGCATAAATTATTGTAAACTTATTTACATGTGTCCATTTGCTAAGTATAGATCTACATAATGTGTTTGCATTAAATTATGATAAGTTTATATTAAATGTAAAGTTAGTTAAATTACATTTTCAACATTTTTTTTTGTAAAATGTTATTGTAATCAATAGATTTGGTGAATAATTATATCAAGTGTGTGGGTGTAAAAAAAATTATATAGTTTCTTGCATTGGAAACAAAGTAAAGAAAGTTTAATTTTTTAAAACCTTTAAAAGTTTAAGTTCATTTGAAGTAAATTTTAAGCCTAACTTCTATCCTATAAAACCGGCTCATGAGGTTGAAGTTTGCACCCACTTATATACCATGAATTGTCCTCATCTCTAGTCGATGTGAGATCTCCAACAATAATTGAAAAATTTGGAATAAATAGATCCAATGTAACTACATATTATTAATTAAAATAAATATTTAAAATAATAAAATTAAAATTAGTATCCGAATAACATAAACAAACTAGATGTACAGACTTGGATAAAAAGAAAATGTATTTATTAAATATATTGAGATGATACCAACTGTTTTGAGCTAAGGAGATGAAATTAAAATGTAGAATCACATTATGAATGCATTTTCTTCTATATCTAATTTTATCATAATTAAAATTATATATACAATTTATTCTAATGTTAAAAACAACATTACTTTTTGTATAAAGAGAAACAACCTTGAAAGATCATGAGGTGAGTCTAAAGTTGTAATATTCAAATGCATATAGCAAATTTTTCTTATCATGATTTAATTACATATAATATGAAATCAACCATTATATGCATCAGCAAAGTCTTAAACTTTTTAAGTACATGACACTAAGTAGCGTTGATGTTTTTCACTCTTTAAATTGGGCCGTGACCTGTGGTTTGGGCTTTTCTTATTCCCAAGTCTTGTCGTGTCCCTCTTGAAGATTGAATCCTTTTCTTATTCTAAAGTCTAAAGATAAAGACTTTTTTTATTTATTTATGCATAACATTTTATTTTTTTATTTATGCATAAATTGAGTCCTTAGATCTTAAAATTCTTGAATCTAATTGAATAAAATGAAGTAACTGATGTGGTTTTTAAGCAATGAGAATATCTCTAATGTAGAGAAGCGCACCCTCATCTACAACATCATACCATGTAATCCTCAAGCACGTCATTTCACTCTGCCACTCATAAACATCATAAACCTACGCACACAATCCACAATAAACTCAATTTGCTACTGAAACAAAAATTATACAACAAATTAAACAGGACAATGTGCACTTTTAAGAAACAGAAATTCGATTACACATTTATGTTCCATACAATTCACTTACATATTCTGCATCCAAGAAATTCATTTTGCTGGTATTAGATCATATTATGTATTTATGTGTAAATAAGAAATCTGATAAACTGGCATCAAAAACAAATATTTCTTTTGAAAAACATAATAATTAACTGGTACTTTTCTTACCTAAACTATTTTATATCAAAATCAGTTTTTTTTTTTTTTTATTAAAAAACCCCGCTCAACATTTGCAGGGGAAACGGGAGCTAATATGAAATAGAGTTATAATTTAAGCAATGCACAAGTTTCATAACATCCAAATCAGAGACAAGACATGATGAGAAAAAGGAACAGAATAGCAGGATTATAAAAGAAGTAGGGTGAATCAGGAAAAGTGAACTATATAGCCTCCAGAGCTTGCAGGACATCAGCCTTCAAATCCTCAAAATCTTCAACTCCAAAGCTGAAGCGAACCAAGTTGTCATGAATCTTATACTTCGCCCTTTCTGACTGAGGAAGATCCCTGTTGCCCAATACATAAAAAATAAATATACAATCTCTAAACAAATAAACCAAAAAATATAATTTGTATACTATAAAGCACAAAAGGATCAGGTAAACATGTTTTCACTGCAGGTCACATTCAAAAAGAGGACCAATGCCCCTGTAGTGTCAAATCCTTAACAAGACAAGTTAAAGAAGGAATCGAAAGGCGTACCAGTAAGACAAAATAGCAGGTTGATCAACAATGCTCTCACAGCCACCAAACGAGGCCGCAATATATGGGATTTTCAGGGAATCAACAAATTTTATTGTGGTATGTATATCTCCATCAATCTGCATTATTGCCAATTTAATTCTAAAAAAACATTTTCATATGGTGGCCTCAAATACATCATTCTTTATATAAGCAAAACAAATAATGGATTTTATTAGCAAACCACATATTTGAATACCGACTCAGCAAATTCCCACCTCAAAACTGACAACACCACCGAAACCAGTCATCTGCCTCTTCGCAAGTTCATGTTCGGGATGACTCGGCAAGCCTGGATAATAGACCCGCTTCACCTGCCAATAGAAGTATGTCATTAAAACCAGTTCACATAAGATGCACACGAAAATCGTTAAAATATTTATAAAGTGAAATTGCAAATGGTAATGGTACAAAATACACTATGCATATGACAATGCAACAAAAGTAGAGATGCATTTGAAGATTCATTCAAAGAGGAAAAAAAGAAGGAAGAACCTATATATGTATACAGTTTCATTCCCAAGAAATTATGCACCAAAAGAGCTATGGCATCCATTCCAACGGCTACTATAAAAAAAAATAGTACTAAACTACTTATCATTAATAAACAAGATAACTGCAGAACAAGGATTCAAGTTTAAGTGTATCACAACATAAAAAATTCAAAAGAAACCAGCCTCTTCTCACATGGCACAGTTTAGTACTCATTCATCCCTTAAGGAAATACATAAAGCATACATTTCATTTTTACATGAAATGAAACACAATTCATCCACACTTCTAAACGAAATGAATGTAATCAGGGAGGAAATGCAAGATTAAATAAAATGCAAATCATCAACATCATACAAGCTCATTCGACAATTTATAAAACTTCAACTAAAAAATTAATAATATAAAATGACATGAACAGAGAGCAAGACAGCATGCATGTCAATTCCGCGGTACCTTGGGATGTGCCTCTAAAATTTTGGCCATCCCCATTCCTGTTGAATTCTGCTGCTGTACACGAAGATGCAGCGTTTTCATGCCTCTGATTAATAGGTACGCAGCATTCTGTGAAAAAAGCATTATTTTAGACACAAAAACCAACTAGGCTACCTTTCTATGGAGGGTCAACTCTATAGAAATGACCTACCGGGTTAAGAGTACCGCCCAAAATATGGTGGAAAGTCCGAATTTGTGAAACCACCTTAGTTGAACCACTTATGCAACCACCAAGGACCTGAAGGGAGGAAAAGGCTCTTTGATGATTAATTATGAATAACTGAAATTTAAATATTTGAGTTGTTTCCAATAAACTAAGAAATGACTGACTTACATCATGATGTCCACTCATGTATTTTGTCAAGGAGTGCATAATCAGATCAGCACCAAGGGCAAGGGCCTTCTGGTTCAAAGGTGTTGCAAATGTACCATCAATGCAGAGTAAAGCCCCCTTCTTGTGGCAAAGCTCTGAAACCAGCTTAATGTCAACACATCTGAGGAATGGATTGGTAGGAGACTCAGTGAAGAACAGAGACACCTGCACAATTATATAATACTATATTAACTCTAGACCATCTATTAATTCCAAAAATATCATAGAAATCCATAAAATGAAACCAACAACTCTCTCCAACACTAACATTGTGCTGCTCCAGGGCAGTTTCTAAGGCCCCAACATCTGCTGGATCAATGACAGTGGTCTGCTCATCAAAAAAGAAACTTTGTTACGTATCTAAAACAAATCTATAATGATCATGGTTATGCATGCCTGGGACAAAGGTAAAATCTACCAGAAGTAACCCATTGCAAACATCAAATGTCCACCTTACCAACTAAGAGACAATAAGATTCACATTAAGATATCTATTTAAATTTTTCCGTTAAAAACCTATCAAACTTTTAGCGAGACATCTATGCTACATGCCACTATTAATCATTCAATTCTGAAAAAAAAATTAGGAAACACAGCAACATCAACAAAACCTTTATTCCACTAGATGAGTTAACCCTATAGATCACACATCAGCATTAAACTCGCGAAAACCAAACTCACAGAGAAGTATAATTCCCCATGAGATTTCTTTTAATATTTGAGTAAAATTATGAATGCATATATATATAATCTTTTGAACAACAGGAATGAAAATGAGCATTATTTCATTCCACACAATAATATTTAAGCAAAAGAAACATGACAACATAAGAAGCTGTTCGCACACCACACAACTAAATACAATTAAACCACCAAATGAGCAGAAAATATACCGTGATCCCCATCTTTGGAAGAAATGTCTCTATGAATATTCTAGTCTTCCTATAACAATCTGTAGTGGTCACAAGATGTCCACCAGCTGGAATCAGTGCCATAAATAGGACTACGCTGGCACACATCCCAGATGCCATTATCACAGTTGATTCGGCCCCCTCCAGTTCACTGGTTCATAATGACAACAAGCCTCATTAAATGACCCCAAAACTCGACACATTACAAGATCATCATAAACTCCAAACACACAAACCTTATCTTCTCCTCTAAAACCACTGTTGTTGGATTTCCATAGCGCCCGTACTCAAAACTAACTTGACGATTCTCCTGCAAAATTATTGAAAGCTCAGCCACACCAATAATGGACGTTCATCTGTTCATTGTTTAAATAGGCGAATAAAAACTACATAACAGTTCAAAGAATAGTACCTTGAAATCAATGAGATCAGCGGTTTTCTTAAAGAAGTAAGCAGAAGTGTTCACCACAGGAGTGGTAATTCCATCAGTCACAATACCTCTACCCAGTCTTTCAGCTGCATTACTCAAATGCAAAAACCAATCAGCTTCGTAAACAACATAGCCAAGAATCAACAATAATAACATCCAAGGAAATTAAAACTAGTCTAATCTTAAACAATACAAATAATTTAAATCCTAAATCAAACGTCACATAAACTAATAAAAATACCAAATCACAGTAAGCATACAGTAAACAACGGAATAAGTATGTACGATACGAACAAAAAGAAAGAGAAGGCCTCTTTCTGAATCAAATCACATCCGATGTGAAGGAAAAATCTAAAAACTGTACAAAAGAATTGAAAAGGAACAATTAAAGAATAGATATCCGAGCAAACCACATCTAAATTTAATTATATAATTGAAAAGTAAACGAATCTAAGAAAATAAAAATAAATGAAAATTTATGACATAAAAAAGAAAACGACAAGTTTTCATTTCTCACGTACCGGCATGAATCGTTTTGCTTGCATCCGATTTCAAAAACGAAGAATAAGAACTACGATTTAACTGTACAACCCCGTTATTGTCGGCCGCGGAGGCGACGGCGTCGTTTGTGGAAACGACGATGTCCTCGTCGGCGCTGATGTTGACGGGGAGAGGCACCGTGGCAGCGTCCGCGGCGGAAACCGCGGGCGGTGCCGGAGCCCCGGCAGAGGGATTATTGGTGCTGTTGTTGGACCACGAAGCGGCGACGATTTGTGCGACGCCGATGTTGCTACAGTTGCGGCGCGCCTTGGTGCTGAGCTGGCGCTGGAAGTTGGGAGGAAAGCGGAGGATGAGGGAGGAGACGCCGTGGAAGGAAGCGCCGGATCCGACCGAGCGGAAGTTGCGGCGGCGGAGGTTGTCGAAAGACGGCGGTGGCGAGAAATCGGGATCGGAGCGGCACTCGAAGGTGAAACGCATGTGCGAACTCGAAACGGCCATGTTCGTCGTCGTTTCAAGGGTTTTGTTCGTGCGATCGGTTTCTGTTTGTTCTCCTTCACCTACTTCCCCTCTCTCTCCCCTCTCTATCTATACCTACTAAAACCACTTTCTCTACTCTTCCATTTGCAAATGGAACCCTCGCGCCCTTATATAATACTCCACTCTAACCATAACACAGTATCTACGCGTCACTCATTTGTCCTCTTCTTTTCTCCCTTATTATTACTACTACTCATCATATATATCACTCCAGGGATTTTGCATTTCCTACACCCACCAAACAACTACACTTCCTGAACTCTTCAAAACTAGCCGTTGGATTTTCATCTAACGACTTCGTTCGCCATTTCCACTTACAACTCAAGCGTGATTCGATGTGGAGCGTTCAACTTCAATCCCATGGCTCCCGTTTTCCTGATTCGATCAAGTTTTCAAAGTCATTGCTTCTTCTCAGAATGTTTACTTTTTTTAGTTTTCAATACCAATACGTAAATAGGTAAACACGTCATTATTATCACTATTAGCTAATAAATTTTATCCTCTTGAATTGAACTAGAGTGCATGTCTCTTAGTACGTTTATATCGGTCTTTTTCATCATCAAAAATTTAACCGAAAGGAAGATAAGAATAAATAATACTATATGCCCTCATAGTACAAAGAATTTAACTCATATGCTTTTCAGTACAAAGACGATCTTCTGTTTTTATTATGCAAGTTTTATTTTATCTCTTATTTATTTTCATAATAATTATCTTACAAATAGTAGCAAAATAAATTATTAATAAAAAATTTCCTCAAATAATACTATTTTCACTTTAATGGTTTAGGTTTAGGGTTTATGGGTTAATGTTTATGGTTTATGGGTTAGGGTTATCATTTAGGGTTTATAGTTCACGGTCCATGGTTTATGTTTTAAGATTCAAGGTTTAAAATTTAGGGTTTACATTTATTTTCTACATCAAAATACCTATAAAATATTTTATTTTATTCTCCTTTATAAAAATTTAAAAAGTAAAAATAGTGCTATTTGAGAAAGGAAAAAAAAAAGTAAAAAACGATGCTAAATAGAAAAATAAAAATAAAAGTGAAAATTGTGTAGAAAAAAAATATTATTAACTAGTTTGTATTATTTATAAGGTTAGAATCTAATTATTATGTACATTACACACAATTTTTATTTGTCATTATTCAGATATTATTGAATTAAATATTGTTTATCTAAAAATACGTAACATAAGCTTAATTCTAAGAGAGAGAAGTCCCGCGATATAAGCGGATGTTTTGTTTTACTTGTTGCTGAAGGATGATGTTATTTTGACATCCTACTTCACCTTACACCGATAACAAAATATTAATATTTGTAATAATTTTTTTTTTAAAAAAAAACTCTTTAATGAAAATATAAGCAAAATACAAAATGTTAAAATAATTTTTAAAATTAAAAAAATAATAATAATAAATTAATATTTATTGAGGTGTAGAGTGGAGTATGAGTGTCAAAAAATTTCATTGTTGAATCCCTGGCGTTAAAGTCTGAAAATAGTATTATTTTTTTTCAGTAAAAATGGTAAACTTTTCATATTATTAAAAGCCGATAAACATTTATTTTTGACAACTCAAAATAATAATATTTTAATAATATTTTTTAATTTTTTAATTTCAAATTTTAATATATATTACTATATTAAAATATAGTGACTTGTTTAGCACTTGGTTTCAGTGTCCTCCACTCTTATGGGATCTTTTGAATTTGAAAGCGAACATAGGCTTCTTCGAACAACTTAGAATTAAACATTCTTCTTGACAACACTATTGCAAACTCTATTTTGTTGAGTTGGCTTAGAAGATGGAGGAAAAGTGAAAGAAAATTGACATTATTTATCTGGTGTGTAAGTTCTAAAACGTTCAATTCAATTAACATGTTGTAAAAGTGATTAAGGAATGATTCATTGCGTGCTTCAATTATTATTTAGAGACTGTTTTAATATGTGTACAAATTATAGTTAGCCATTTTATTTTATGTATCATAAATGCTACTTGTTATAGACTTTGTTTTATTGTGAATATAAAAGAAGTAGTATTACAAAAATATAAAGTGTAAGGAAACAAAAATAAACTATTTATGAGATAAAAAAAATTATGTTCATTTAAAATAATACTAACAATATAAAATTTAAGTTTTAATACAAAATTGTTTCAACCATAAGTCCAATAGATAATATGGTTAGATCAATCATCGTTTGAAAATTGGTGTTCTGTCACGATTTTGTTCTTTAAAGGCATTTCAGTGGATCGAAAGAGGAAGGAGTATATAAACTGTCATTGGTCTCGACTCCTGAGTGATATAGAACTATATTAACTATACCAGAACAATATGTTAAAATAATAATGAGTAGAAAATTTATAAACAAATATATTATTCCTCTACCAACGTTTATTCTTCGAAGAAACTAAAAAAAAAAAAATTTTATGCCTATTCTAAAATTAGCATGTTATTTCATTTAAGTTATATGAAATAGTTTATTTAAATATATATTTTATAATAAAATTCATAATCATATCACAAGTGATACATAAGTATAACAATTGAGTGCTTCTAAAATATTAGTATTAAGTTAAAAGAAACTAATATTTGTTTCTAAGTCAATATCAACAATATAATAATTTGAATATAGATATGGTGAAACAATTCTTATAACATAGTAATTTTTATACACTTTTTAATTAAGTATAGGTGATTCTTATCCTCAATTTAGTGTATTAAAACTCTATTAATTTTTCATCACAAGATTAAAATATCACCAAATCTCATAACTTAATACTTCACAAATTATATTAATATCTTATTAATACTTTCTTAATAAGTAATGTCATATAAATCATTACACAAATGTTAAGTTTGTAATTACTTAAATCATACGTAATATATCAATTTATCAATCACACTCAAAGATTGATAGGTACATACATACATTATCATTATAACATATTTTTAATTCAATTTACATCACCAAAAATAACATATATTCACTCAATATTAAATAATTTAACATTCAGGAAGATTTTCATAAGCATATTAAAATTAAATAAGCAAATTCAATCCATTATAAATTTTCAGTTTGTTCACAGATTAAGATTCACATGATGAAATCTCATCTACTAGACAAATTCATAGAATTTGTTAGATGAATAATACTTTGCTAATTAAGTTTGAGGTTTATCTTTCATTGGGTGTATTCTCTTGTGTTAAAGCAAATTAGGCAAAATCATAATCCTACGTAATTAACTAACTCAAAACAAAATTCAAACTCAAACTATCAATTCTAAACAAATTTATACTTCACATGCTACTTCTTTCATCAACCATATCATCAAATAAAGTATATATGCATATTCAACACTCAAATTTATTAAAAATAACATCACCATAATTGTAAAACACTTAAAAAATAACATTATATTATAATACAAATATCCAAATCAATCAATTATATGCTTTCAACTCATTTCAAATGTTGAATGAAAAATATTTTTTATATCCAATTACGCAATTTACCAATTCATACAAAATATACCCCTTTCCAACACTACCGTAAGTTAACATAATACTTATATATAGTGAGATTTAGAACCTATTCCAAAAGCAACTAAATAACTATTTTTTCTCAACAAAAATAATAATTATATAGGTCAGAATTAATTACTTTTAAAATATAACTAAGCCTTTCTTATCTGATTTTGTTTGTTTGTTATCCAAACAGAAACAAAATCTTAAAGTACTAAGGTCAAAACAGTAGCTTAAAAAAGACACCCAAATCAATCAAAAGATAGGTAAAAAATTAAATAAAAAGAGATGTCACTTTTATTATATGATCAAACATGTCAAACATCAAATATTTTTAAAAAATTAAGATAAAATAAAAACATTAAAGAGAAAAAAAAAACTTACAAGGATAACATATCGGTTGACCTTGATTTTTACTTCGCCATCATTTTATTAATAAATACTGTATAATTGAGAAAACTACGATAATAGTTTGTAGAGAATTAAAAAAAGTGAAAAGTGAAAAAAGAAAAGAAAAACAATACATTTAATATTTATTATTTTTAAAATAATATATACTAAAATATCACATAAGTTTTTCCAATTTGAATGGTACCTGCAAAAGACACTCTGACGCTCAAGGTTCAAGTGAGATATCAGTATTTGGTATTGTATTCAATGTTCGGTGTAATTAATGCATGATGAAGACTTACATTTTTTCTCAAAACTTGTGACTATTTATATGATTATTATGAACCATTTATTATTAGATCATATTATAATTTTGGATCATAACTAAGAGCGTATTACCTAATAATTAATCATGTTCTTCTATTGAACTTAATAAATCTGATTATGTGGAGGATTTAGAATTTAGGATTTAGAAGTGAAAAAAATTGTGATTTGTAGTTTTAACATCTTCCAAAATAAGGAATGTTAATGATGGATGAGGAGGACCACCATAACATGCATGGAGTATGGACAGAGCATGCACCGCACCAGTGTGGACACAAAGACAGAGGACAACAAGAGGATATGCGAATGTATGTGGTTTCTGCCAACTTTTCATGGGACAATGAATTTGGTTATGTCGCACTCATCATTCACTATTAAGCAATAACACATAAGGGGACCATAATCAATCATGTCATGGCTCACCCAACGCATCTTTCTTATTTTATTTTTTTTCTCTCGTCAACATAAAACTTTAAATGCAAAAAACAATTCTTACAAAAAAAGCATCCTCAGTGCCAATAAACAATTATCAAAGTGATGCTAAATGATGTCCTGTGATTTAAAGTTAATTTATTAAGGTGATGGATTGATTTTAAATTTACCAAAGCTAAATTTTGAAACTTGTATGAAAATGGGTAAATCATATTTGAAAAAATGATTTTAAAGTGAAAAAATATGTTTTCAAATACGATTTTGTCTTAGATGAATTTTTTAACATTGAAGTTATGCTTTCAAATACTCTCTTTGTCATTTTTAAATACTTAGTAAAATTATATTTAAATACATAACTTTAAAATTATTTATTTTATTTGATTATTTTGTTAGAGTCTCTCTATCAGCACAAATCTAGCATCACCAATATTTAGAATAAACGTTTACTAAAAATAATTAAATAGGAATTAATTTTAAAAATAAATAATAATTAATTATTATATTTATTAAATTAGATATTATTTTAAATTTTTTTTAAATATTAGTATTTAAATTAATTTTTATTATTAAATAATTTATAAATTAATATTTAATTAACTATCAAGATTTTAACTACAAACTAACAAATTTGGTAACAACTACTTTTTAATGATAGAAACTAATTTATATACAATTAATTTTTTTAGTTTCTAAAATAATATTTAATTTAATTAATATAGTAATTAATTATTTTTTGTTTTAAAATTTATTTTTTATTTAATGATTTTACAAACAAATTAAAACTCCGTTGATTATGTTTCGATTACAATGTATATACTTGGAACAAAATTTATGTGTTTTTTCATGTGTATTATTCATATTTATTAAAATGAATTATAAATTTATACTAATAATATAAATATACAAATAATATTATTTATTTAAATTTTAATATTAAATATAATTATATATAAATGATAAAAATAAAAAAATACAGTTATACATACTTTCTCACACATTTATTTATGCTAGTATTATTTAATGTTGTTTTTAATATTTTTAAAACACAAACTATAATTCATTTTTAATTTTTTATTTAAATAATAAATATTATATTAAGAAATTAATTTTAATGCAAACAAAAATATCAAATTATTTTTCTCAACATAGATCATATAAAAACTGATAGATTAACAAATAAGAAAACAACTTCTAGTGTAATTTTCCCTGCGTGTAATCTGAGCCGCTGATTTCATCACCAAAATTAGAAAAGCACGTGTCCTCAGTATATAAGTGAATTGCCATCATCACAAGCTTATCAACCGTCGATCTTTTAGGCGGAGCCAAATACATTCTGGATGGGTTCCATGCGATGCCCTAATTTAATTTTCCTTGTTCCTATAAATTGAAACCCTTTTTCCCAACACCATGTCGTTCTGCCACACGAACTTGTTTATCTGGTCTAGCCGCTCCTTTTGCGGTAAAGAACCTACATTTTGTAGTTTCACTTCTGGAGTATGGAAATTATGCAGATCTGATACTAGTTTCTTATTGTTGAGGATAGTGTCTGATTTCAACCATCTATTATACTGTGTGCATATGTTGTATTGGGACTCTTTTTTTTTTTTTTTCCATTTATTTTGTATATTTTGACGTGATTTGAATGTTAGCGAATTTGTGATTTTTTGTGGTTCTATTTCCTATGATCTTCACTGCACTGGTACTAAGGCTCTGTGATTGCTTAATATCACGAGTTGCCTGTTTTTAATGTGCAACAATGAATTTTGGGTACCGCTTTGCAGAACTGACTTCACATGTTTGGACTGCCTGTATCACCCATACATATGCAACATAGGTGGATTGAAATTAGACCAAATATGTTCTGTACTGCTTTTACTATTTTATTTGTTCAGTGCCTGTGTTGCATGGTCCCAATTGAATCATTGGGGGTTCTTCTTGAACCTTTTTGTTTGTAAATTGATTGTTTTTTTCTTAACCATTACTGGGAAACAAATTGTTCTGTTTTAAAGTTTAATAGAAATTTGGGCTTTAGCTTATGGTTGTGTTTCTCTGCTTTCTTTACTCGAAGGGTTTTTCAGTTGAATGGACATGAAAACCACAAGATGGGTGGCTTAGCATGTGTTTAATGTCAATTTTACTCTCCTACGAATCCTAATCTGAAGGTGCATAAAAAACATTGGGAATTTTGAGATTCTGTTTTAGCAGTTTGAGTGATTATGTGTTTCATTGCCTCAAGTTCCCTTACACATTTGCTATGTAATCTATCCATCACAGCAAAACTTTTTCAATCCAACTTAGTTGCATTTGTTTTAACATATTTCTTCAATTTGTATTGCACTTCCACGAGGCTGTGACAATTACATCATTGGATGTCTAATCTAAATGTGCAGATGTTATTATTGGGTCTGTGAACACTGAACCTTTCTGATAAAAAGAAACATTAACAAGATTTTATAGAAAGAGTTCGGTTCAGTTAACATTTTTATGAAGTGGTTTAATCTACCAAATTATGAGTGTTAAGTGAATTTGGAAAATGGAATTGGCTTGAAAAAATTGAATCAAGCTACTTTATAAAGAGATTCAGCTTAAATAGTATAATTCAAAAAGAGTTGCAAGAAGATACTTGTGAAGCCTATAAACATTTATGAACCGAGTCTGTGGAGCTGAGAAGATTTTGAATAAATAGGCTCAACATTCGAAGTTCTGGAGTTTATATTTTACACTTCCTGTAGTCTATTTTGGAATGAGAAGAAGGTGGTGCAAGAAATTAATGGCAATGCTGGAAGAAATATTATCGAACTTACCAGAAGAAGGGCAATCTCTCTAAAAAAACTTGAAATGAAAAAAATCATTTTAGAAAAAGAAATTCGGAACAGATTTTTTGTGTTACAAGAGATGAAATTCTAGAGTAAAATTGAAAAATCAATTTTTCACTATGCAAAAGTAATTCTGTAATACAAAAAATATATTTTGAAAAACAAAATTTAACCGAAAAAAGAGATTCTGAAATCTGAAAATTAAAGTTTGAAAATGAGTTTCAAAATATCAAACCTATAATACATTTTTACTTGCATTCCTTATTCCTATTTAAAAACTAGACATTTTGATATTTTTGCGTCAGTGATAGGGTGCAGAAAGTAATTGCACAGAAGAAGCCCGTGTCAACATAGGCCCAATTTAATCTCAGCAAGCCTCGTTTACTCATTTAGAGAAGAAACCCATCTTACAACGTAGGCCAAAGCCCATCTCACATTATTGAATGTGGACGTTTGTTTGGTTTCAATTAAGATAAGAGTAAAAAAATTTAAATTAATTTTGAGAAACCAAGAACTTGAAATAAAATTTTGGCAAGACAAAATATAATTATATATATATATATATTTACTTTTAAAATATTTAGAGTATAAAGTTTGAGAAAACCATGACTCCTTTTGACTCCTTAAAATATTCGTCATTATTACCATTGAATATTTTGACTACTACGATAATATTACTATATATCTTTTATTTAATTATTGATACTAGTAAAATAGTAATTTATTTATCAAGTTAAGAAGTGTGCAAGTATTCATTTATGTGACTTGTGAAAAAAATGTTAAACAGAAGTGAAAAAGTTGGTAATGTTACTCATGAGTTGATGAAGACGTTTTTAACTAAGACAAATAATAGATCCCAATTTAAAATTTGTTTTCTTCTGGAGCAGTTCAAATCAAAATTAAGTTCTCATAAAAAAAATCTAAATGAAGTAAAACAATTGAAGCGTGATATTGTGGTTTTCACCTTGATATAGCAGATGACAGCCAAGCAAATGAAGAGAGAGGAACCCTAATAAATGCAATGAATGAAATTTTTTGCATAGTTAGATTGCGACATAAAACCAACACCAATAAAGTGCATACTAAATACTTCTATTATTGGATATTTGTTGTATACAATTTCAAGCAAAGGAAATTACCAAGGAGTCAAAGTCATTCAACCACACTAATCTATCTTCCATTATCATCAAACATATATATCCTCAACCAGCAATTAAACAAACGTAAAATCAAGTCAAATATCCCAAAACAATTTAATAATATGAACATTTAATGATGCAGGGAAGCGACACACACACTTAATTTTCTATGTGAAAGCATAACACAACCATACTGTTGGAAACTATAACATTTCCCTGTGTTTATGTTCCCTTCTAATGCCAACACTCAAGAAAATCAAATAGCCCTTCGTTTGATGGATGCAGCAATATTCAAACACTTCCAACACAACAATGGACCCTCCTTCTAGTTCTTCTGGTGTTGAAATTTTGTATTAAGTTCTCTCTATGTAAATTTTGAACCACCCCACATTTTGATATCAGAAAGATGGTTCAAAAATTTAACACATGTTTTGATCAAATTCAACTGAGGATTTATTTACCTTCCCATTTCAATGCAACTCGATCAGAACATGGGTGAATCCGAAGGGGAAGAACAGTTCATCAAATTAAGAATGTTGTTCCAATAGATCTTGTTATCTTCGTATAACTCGTTTCCGTTACCGTTAACACCATCACTACTATTACCATGACAGTTATTATTAGAGTCGCCACCACCCTCCGACGACAAACTCCGGTGATCGGAGTTAGAATTGAGCAAAAGGTTGGTGAATCCCTCTTCAGAAACATGTCCTTGTCCATGTGCATGTGCAGTGGTAGTGCTAGACCCCCACGTGGTTGCCATGGTCACTGTCATCTCATGCAGACTAGACGTGAAAGGCATTGAATTCTCCATGCCATCTTTGTATTCATGAAAACCTTTGTTCCACTCTCGCTCTCCTTCTTCCTTCACCATCCCTCTCTCCGAAGAACCAACAAACTCAATCACGCTAGTCATAATTGGTGGCGCATTGTTCTCAGACAAGGTAGAAGTGGGGGACTCAAGGTCACTCATCCTAGTTGCAACCGTGCTAGTACTGCTACCATAAGCATGGTCAAGAAAACGTGTTGAGGAGGGTAATACTGGAGCTGAAGAAGATGATGATGAAGCACAAGTGCCAATTAGAGAATGGTGCAGGGAGGGTGATGATGAATGTGAGGTACGTAGTTTTGATTCTCTCACCAATCTTGCTTCTGCTTCGAGTCTGGCACTCTCCCACTGAGCCATGTGGCTTAGGTTGGAAGCACTCTTGGAATGGCCCTCGGTGGAGAGAATGGCATCGTTCTTGGGCTTGTGAGTCACCGGATCAATTCCCATTTTGTCTAACCTTTTCTTCAGATGCGTGTTCCAGTAGTTTTTTATCTCATTATCTGTTCTCTTTGGCAAATGTGTTGCTATCGCCGACCACCTGAGACACACAACAAAACATAATACTAACATGTCATACAAATAAATGAAAGCCCTACAATAATCCATAAACTACTACTTAATATAATCATGATACATACATATATCGAACATATTTTTAATCAGTGGAAACATTCTATTGGATATTTTGTTCTTGTCTATTAAAAACAAAAAATAATTAGTTGTTATAGAAAATAAATCAGATACAGAGATTAAAAAAACTATTAACTTTTAAATTAATTTCTATTATTGATAAATAATTTCTAAATTGGTATCTAATTATCTACCAAAGTTTTAATTATCAATTATTTAGATTCTAAATTTGGTAAAAAAAACACTATATACCAATTTAGAAACCATTTATCAATAATATAAACTAATTTAGAAATCAATAATTTTCTTAGTATCTAAAATAGTTTTCAATTTAGTTACTATAACAACTAATTATTTTTTTTCTATAAAATTGGATTTTATTCAAAGATGGAAAAACGAAAATGTAGAAGGGGAAGCATGTGAGGAAGCCAAACATAAATAGAGAAATAGATACATGGAGAGGCTATATATAGTGAAATAGGAGAAGATTGTGTGCTCTAGAGGATCTAGGTATAAATGAGCACCAGGTTTCCATGGATAGTTTCTGTGAATATATAATAAATTCATTAAAAAAAACTATACTAAAATCATTTTAATATTTTATTTTAGCTTTATTTTTTTTGTTACAAAGGAATACAAAATACTTGCGGTTTCTGTTTAATTAATATTATATAATTATATATGTAAAATGCGACATTGAGATAAGGTGTGTGGCATGTTGAATTTAGAAATGGCATTTCATGGATCATTGATTTAGCTTGATGAGGAAGAAAATCCTTTTGTTGCGTTTAAGGACCATCTTGAATAAATTATTGGGTGTCAGGGTATGAACATGACAGAGGGCACAATTAAAGTTACTTGTGTTGCAAATGTGGGATAGGATATGTTGTTAGGGAAATGGAGATACCCTCACATTTAAGACATTCTGCACAACAAGGAGGAGTTGGAAAAGCAAAGAAATTATAGCTCCTACTTGAAAAATGGTTGAAACATATACTAAGTTTTTATCATGGAAGATAGAAGAACTCAAACAATAGTATCAAATTCCACTGATTTTCAAAAATTAAAATATCTGTGAGGAGTGGCCACAGATATCACTGTTTCTCCTCACCAATTTTCATAAATCCAGTACTCATAGAAGAATTATACAACTAAAATAGTGAAAATCATCAATGAAAACCCCAGTAAAACATCCAGCAAAAACACCTGAACACTTGTCACATGTTGAAGAATTATTATAGCCTACATACATGTAAAATACTGAGAAATTGGAAATTTTAGGGGTTATGATGATACTGCTATTAAGAATCTCTCTACTCTCTTTCTCTTTCAGAAGGCTATTGGCTAAGAAAACAACTACAAAACCCCATAGCAAGTCTCAGATATAGAAAAAAGTTTTTATAGAGATACAAAACCTGTTCCCTAAGAGTGCATGGAGTTGAATGATGGTTTGCTCTTCTTGCATACTGAACTTTCCCCTCTTAATATCAGGCCTTAGATAATTAGTCCATCTCAATCTGCAGCTCTTGCCACACCTCTCAAGTCCTGAACACAGTATCCATATCCCAATACAGTGAACCACTCTTCAAACTTTTTATTCTAATTCATATATACACACACACATCAACATATATACAAGATTACCAGCTTTTGCTGGCAAAGCACGCCAGCTTCCATGACCATGTTCTTCGATATATGCCAAGAGCTTCTGATCTTCCTCTGGCGTCCATGGTCCTTTCTTCAGACCCACCTTGTCACAGCATGGTGATCGTCCCATTTTTTTACAACAGTTTTTGATAGAGAAGAAGACTAAGGAAAAGAGTGAGTGTGAGAGAGATAGAGAGAGAGAGAGAGGGAGAGAGAAGGATAACGAATTGGAGTTGTAAAAGAGATAATGGAGAAAGAAGAAAGGTCAGCGGCATAAATATATGAGATAAGAAACTAAGTTGATGATGACGCAGAGTGTGCATGTATATTGTGATGACGACGATAATGCCCTTCACATTACCTACAATTGAATGCTGTAGGATGCATCATTTGTGAGTCTTTATGGAGTGAGTAATGAAAATTGAGTGGTTCCGTTGTCTTTTCATAGTGTATGGGGTAGAATTTTAAACCTATTGACAGCTTTGAGCTACTGAGTTATTGCCACACCACTTTTCTTTTAGAGACACGTTACTCAGAATTTATGGCGTTGCTAAGGACGAGTTTTAATTATTTACACGGGTGGAGACTTTGCATTTGTGGACCTTCTTCACAATTTTCATCCATCACTTCTTTATCAATTCATTTTTCTCAAATCTTTCTTCTGTTGCTGTGAAACGTTTGAGGATGAAGCCTTTCATGGGGACCAACGCCAAAATGCACTAATAACACCATACATCTTATGTATATCTTATCAGCTTATGTAAGTTTTTAAGAAGTTCTTCCATTATTATCATCTAACTGCTTTTTAGTTAATCCTGTCATATGCTTTTGTTTAATATATTTTTTCTTCTAACAATAAATTCATTAAAAAATAGATAAGATATTATCGCATACTACAAGAAAATCATCCAAATTTTAGAGACAAAAATAACTAGTTGTTATATTGACAAAATTAGATACTGTTTTGAAAAATAAAAAAATTATTGGTAAAATTAATTGTTATTATTGATAAATAATTTCTAAATTGGTATCTAATTAGATATCAAGGTTTTAGATACCAAGAATCTAAATAATTGGTTCTTAAAACTTAGGTAACTAATTAGATATCAACTTAGAAACTGTTTTTTTTTATATAAAAATGTTTTCATGTCAAGCGTTCATTATGCAACCTGACATCTCAGCTAGGCTGACATCTCAAGTAACAACAATTATCTGTTATCACATCAAAAAAATATTATTAAAAAAAATACAAAAATATGAGGGACTAAACTACTAAACCAAAACTCATATGTTAACAAAAATGATACATAGTTAGACTATACTTATTCATAAATAATTCTAAGAACATATAGATGGAAACCTATTATACCAATGAAATGATTCTCTATGAATAAATCCTAAATTAGTTAACTTATCAACACACGCATTCCTTTTACGAAAAATTTGAGTAACTTTAAACCTAATTTTTTCACAATAATAAAAACAAGTATTTCATCGATTACGAATCATTCACAGAACATTAGTCTTAGCACTAAACACAGCATAAACAAGACAAAATTACATCCAAGACAGATATTAATTATTAATATAAATTAATTTAAATATAAATAATTTTTTTAATTTTTAAACTAGTATCTAATTTAATAATTTTCTAGCGGTAAGATAAGATAATAACAACTTTCACTTATATATGTATTTTTGGGATCCCGAAAAAAGATTACTACTAACATTAATATGTACCACATATTTAGAATTACCTTACTTTTTTTAATGTGGTGTACACAGAAAACTACAATTATTCGTTTCTCTAGAAAGAATGTATATGAAGGTTGACGTGACTCAGTTCCAAGTATACACAGATATTTCTGTCTTACAAGATAAGGATAATTGTTGGCTACCTGTATATGATGTTATATAAAGGCAACAGATGGCATTTTTAATTTATAAACACATTTTTTTAATATTTTTCATCCTATATTTAATTTTCTCTATATTTTCTTCATTACATTCATTATTTTGACTTTTTTTATCTCTAGGGTCCAAAGGGTGTATATCCAATTTAGAATGTCATAACATTTTCCCGAAGGTTAATTAATTTAATAAGCAAATGTTAAAAGATGAGCACCCAAACTTGTCTTTAATGGAGTCATGTTTTGTTAACATCAATTCTCTTTTTGGAAATTTGAAACAAAATTAAAGTTGATTAAAAAATTGTCGACTTGTCTGTTCCAAGATGCTAGATCAATGGAGTCATGAAAGCGATCATTTCTGCCAGCGACACCAGGTTGACTACAACCTAATCAGAGATCAAAGAATGGTTCCTTTCAGTTCTGGTTTTTAGTTTTCCTATTACTTTAATCAGAAATTTTAGGACAAAATGGTGAGGTAATGCTGTGTCTCAATATGCTAATTATAACAACAATATATTCTTTATTTTTCCTAATTCAAAAGTAGAAACATATAATTTATATAAGTAATTGGATATTAACAGTATTGGATTTCTTGTAGAAAGTTTAATAAGTTATGAACATATATATATAGTCATATAAAAGATCATACCAATAAGTTAATCAACTTATATAAAATATTATACTTACAAGTTAATAAACTCATAAAAAAATATGATATTTAATTTTCTTATTTTTATTTAAGTTAATTTTTAACATTTAATTATACAAAAATTATATTTAACTGTCTAACTTAATCTTAAAAATACATGTAATATTCTTATTTGTAGTGGTTCCCACGTAAAAATTCCATTGCTAATTATATGTATTAAGAAGACTTTGTAGGGGAAAATTAAAACCTAGTTCAGTAATTTCTACATTTTAGTTCAGTAGTATCTGACTATATGCAGAAGATATTCTTAATGCACACCAGAAAACTTCAGTTATAATGACAAACATTCTTATTGTCCTTAGGGATGAGGTATTTACCTATTTACTTTTATCTAGGACTAAACGTTTTTTTTTTTGGAATATACGTTTTTATTAATCCAAACATTCGTTTTCCTTGCGTTTTATTTGCTAATTAACATAAAAAAAAAGAGTTATGTAATTACACTACAACTCTATATTCATTGTTATTATTTGATGAAAGGGTACATTGTAATTGCAATTGATATTTATGATAAAATATAGGCATATAAGTAAAATAGTTGTAAAATTATTGGGAATGACATTGATTATGACATAGATTGATGTGGAAAATGTTTTCGAAAATGTTTGCATGCTTCCTTTGTAATTGACCATGCAGAAGGCATATAACATCAGTTCTTGATATAATCAATGTTATATGTAAGAATTTTCACATATGTACAATTTAAATCCCTTTAGTTCTACATTAACAATATCTATATTTAGTTATATAAACAAATGTAGAAAACAATTCTCACTAGTAAGGAAAAATAAATTTAAAAAGAAAAGGAAGGAAAGTTAATAGATTGCAAAAATGATAGAAAAAAGTTTTTTCAACGGAAATTTTTAGTGAGAACGTAATTGATATATACAAGAAAGTGTATTTATAACTTAATCTTGTAAGTATTGAATAGTGTTAAAATTTTATAAAATTGATATATTTCATCAATTGAATAAAAAGTTAATTTAATAGTTAGATCAACGACATGTATTTATGTACAAATAAATATTGCTGAATTTTTTTATCAGGATATATTTTCAAAATAGTTTAATCATATATATATATATATATATATATATATGTGTGTGTATATATATATATATATAGTTCATATTTTACAAAACATTAGAGACCAAAATTTGACTATTTAAATTTTAAAATAAAAATCAAATCCAAAAGATAAAAATATATATAAGTTTAATAACTAAAGTATTCTATTTGTCATTGAAAATTGAAAATAATTTAATAATTAGTATAGCATTATATATAATAATAAAAAATAATTTAATTTTTTAATAATGTATACTATTTATTTTTATATGTGGATTGGAGCATCGAATGTTTTTTTATTTATTGAATTCTTAATATATATATATATATATATATATATATATATGAAGTTATATACTTTTCATCCATCTCATAAATATCTTTCTTAGCTTTCATGATCCCAACCTTTATTTTTAATTTTTTAATTTTCAAACCTATAAATCTTATAACATTAAAAAACTAAAGGAAGAATTCAAAAGTTAGACGTGAAAGAATAAGTGATAAATAAATCATAACTTAAAAATAATGCAGCTTTAATTTTTAAAAATAATTAAGAAAAGAAATATTAATAGGTTTAAACTTAAAATTGTATGAACATGAAAAATACTAAGAACTTGTTTGAAATAATTTTATAAAATTATTACATGACAACTTTAGTAACAAGATAGTTTAAGTATTATACATTATGTAATATATATATATATATATATATATATATATATATATATTGTAAAATAATTTTCTGATATTATTCTATTACAAATTACTGTGTGTAATAAGTATATAAATAATATTTTATAATCAGATAAATTATGCATAATGGTTTTTGTAGCCAAGAAGTGAGAACTAGATTACATTTACTTATTTGCTAGATAACTATTAAACTCCAAAAGAAAACATTTAATAGGTGAGTGAAGAATGGATTAATAGAAAATTAATTGAGATAAATGGTACATCACATGATGGTATTGAATGCACACGATGGTGTATTATTATTTTTAGGTCTTTGCAATTACTAATTGAAGATCTCATGTTGCTAAAAAGTGGAGGCATACACCTTTTCATAATCTCTTTTGTTATTGCATTAATTTATGTTCATTAATTTTCCAATATCATATAAAAATGGTCCCAATCCTAAAGTATCTTTTTATTAAATGACCAACGTTTGATACATAGCACAAGGATTGTAGCTCGAGATCCCGTACAAGCTAGGCTATACAATTATTTATTATTATTTTTATAGTACTTTTAAAGAATTACCTCAAAAAAATAAATGCATTTAATTTATTAAAAATATAGAGTGTTTACTTTTTTTAATCTAATGAGTAAAATCATGTTATATGTATGAGAACTTCTATTGGTATTATTGACACGCGATTAAATTGAATGATGATGAACTTGGTCAATTAAATAAGTGGGAAGAGTTTGAATCCGATGAACTTAGTGTAAAAAACAATTACCTATAAATATTAAAATATATAAAGTTATTTTTTTTTATGAAAGATCGAAAATAATACTTACAATAATATATTTATAATTTTTTTTACAATTTATATAATGAACACTACAAGAAAATCATTAAATAGAAATCAATTTTAGAAAAAAATTTACCAAAATGACTAAATTAGAGACCAGTTGAAAGACTAAAAATATTTTTTATTTTTAAATTGATTTCTATTATTGATAAATAGTTTCTAAATTGGTATCTAATTAGCTATCAAGGTTTTAACTACCCATTATTTAAATTCTAAATTTGATTTAAGGTTTAGGGTTTAGAGTTTATGATTTAGAACACATGGTTTAGAATTTAGAGTTTGTGATTTAGGATTTAGAGTTTAGGATTTAGTCGAAACATGTCAACTCGGGTATGAAACTATATATTTATAAAATATTCTCTTAAAATTTAAATAATGTAACTAGAATAAATATTAGGGCATGAAGATGAAGCCTTTTGTTGAAATGAATTCATCAAAGTGATTGTCATATCATTAGGAGGAAAAAGCACATGACCTAGCTAAACCAAATTGGCATCACAAGAGCCATGTTTGTTCTTAGAAGTGTTGAACCGAAAAAAGGGGTACCATTGAGGTTCATTGAAGAACTTTCCCAATGAACAATTGAAGAGGGAGGGGTTTTCGGTAATTTGGGAGGTGTAGGGGCAATTTATGGGAATGGGACTTTAGGGTTGGGGTAGGGCTAATTGAATGATGTGGTGGTGAAAAGACCAAAAAGGGGCCCCGTGATGAAAAAAAGGGCTAAAATAGAAAACTTAAATGAGGGTTTGTGGTGTGTGAGGAAAGGTTTGAAGGACCCAAGTCCTACATTGGCCATATAAGGGACAATGGGGACACACCCTTAAATTTTCCTTCATCACTGCCAGCTCTAGCATTGTGATATGGTCCAGTCTACTTTTAATGATCCTATTAAATGATCACTGCCCATGCATGACACATGTCAATATCATATCACTCCTATGTGTTAAATATCTAACAAATACAATATCTAAATCATATATCTTAATTATTACAACATATCAAAGTTTAAACCTAACATCAACATTCATTTATGTAATACAATATTTAATCAATTCATTGTAAAAACTATTATGTGGTTGCTGCATTCAACTTCTGTACATAATATTTGTTGTACAAGTATAAGCTTAAATATCATTCAAAAAAATTAATTTCATTTTTATACATTTATTATTATTAATGACTCATTTTAATGTTTTTTTTCTATCTATTAATGGAAAAAGTTAGACTTTTCAAGAGAAATTATCAACTGTCCTGTGATTGAAGAAAAAAAAATGCTGGTAACATAAATAAAGAGTTCTTAATTTCTCAATCAATTTTATTTTAACATACAATAAATATACTTTTTGAAATAAAAAAATGTTGAATATATGGACAGATAAATAGATACATATATGAAAATTCAATTTATCTAAAGTTTAACATACATAGATATACATGTAAGAAAAAATATATAAATGTTAAGATGATATCTCACGCTTAAATTTATTAATTTTATATTTTATAAAAGGCTATGAAATAAACTATGTATATACAACTTACTTGTAGGGGAAGTTAATCCCTCTCCATTAACAAATATTGTATCATATATATTTTAAATAATTGTATCCCTAAAAAAAAAAAAAATATATATATATATATATATATATCATCTTATTATAAAATGTGCTAATTTAGAAGTAAAAAATATTTTTTAAATACTAATGGTAAAAAAATAGTTGTTTTTTCTTTATATGGGAATTGGGAATGGGGATAGAATAAAGTATTTGCTATGAATAAAATCTCTTATAGAAAAAAAAAATTCTTTTTGTCCTTCATATCTGTTCTGCCTTTATATCACGTTGATGATAGATTCATTAATATTATTTCTATTCATATAAATTTAAAATATTTAAGTGATACTAAGTCAATTTGAACCTTATTTTTATTTTTTTCTAAATTAAAAACTGGCCTTTGTAATATGTCAAATTTAAGACATTCATGTCACACTGGCTCAAATTTAGTCGGATTAAATAAACTTATAATCTTCATTATACTATTTTGATTAAAAATGTCAAATATGTTTTTAGTGTTTATAAGTACACTTTTTAGTTTATTCATTTAAGTTTTCTTTTTTAGTTTTTTTTTTTTGAGTTTTTAGTTTGTAACTTTTAAGAATTGTGGGATATAATCTATATTTTTAAAATAAGATATAATGTATATTATGACTTAATAAATGTAGACATTCCACGATACATATCATGCTATTTAAATAAATAATTACTTACATAAAATGTGTCTAAATACTTACACCATATATATATAAGTCAAAATACGGCTAATGATATAAATTTCTAATATAATATTTTTAGTACAATATTGTAACCATATTATTATTACTAATATTAGATAATATAAATATTTTATCATTTTAAATTTTTAAAATATATTATTTAGATGAAACACCATCCAATAATTTTCAATTGATACAAAAATAGCTAAAAAAAATTACTAAAAAATTCTTCAATTTCGCTTTTACTTTAAAAATATTTTTGACCTAAATTGTAGTGTGTTACTCCAAATAATAAGACAAGGACATAATATATTTATTATTTTTTTATACATTATATTTTTTCATTTATTTTATATAATTTGTAACTGTAGTGATTTATACGGTTATTTTTAACTCAATTTTGTTTAGTTATTTTATAATATTTATATCTATAATTACTGAGTAAGATGTTTTTAAATTTATTTTATTAATTATTTCTTGGCATTTGCTTGAAGATAGCATTCCATTAGACATTTATTTTTATATTATTTATTTAAGTATCTCCATTTCTTTATTTTATAATATAGCCTTTTAAAATAAACTGAAACTAATCATGGTATATATATATATATATATATATATATATATATATATATATATTCGACATTTATTGTAATCAATAGTGTACTATGATAGTATTTTTTTAATATATCCATATAAAAAAATTGAACTAATTGGTAGTTGAAGGTATGAACTTGATAATTTAAAAGAATAAATATAAATAAAGATAACTTAATCTTGATTTTTTAAAATATGATAACACGCATTCATACGACTATACAAATAAATAAAGTCCTTCCATGGAGAAAAGGAAAAAAAATTATGATTTGTAATTTGTTTATATACCTATCATATACACACATACATATTTATATAGATTTTGTTAATTATTTAATTTATTTACATGAGGTTTATTCCTCTTTTTGTTTCTTATCCCTTATCGAAATAAATTAATTAAAATGTAAAATTAAATAGATAAACATACCTAATTACCAAAATTCCTTTACCACAAAGCAATATTGTTCCGGGAACCAAATGTGATGACAAATTTGATAACATTGCATAAGAGTGTCTTCTTTTAATATTCTACTTGGAACAAGATGCACCAATTACATAAGAGAGATAATTGATTGTTATATTTTACCTTCCACTACTCCATTTAAGTGATAATTACACTACTACAATAAAATTATTATATAAAAATTAATTTTAAAGATAAAGAAAAATTAATAACTATATTGACTAAATTAGATACTATTTAAGATATTAAAAAAATTTATTTATATATAAAATAGTTTCTATTATTAATAAAATTTATAAATTTATTTATAGATTAATATCTAATTAGATATAAAGTAATTGATCGCTAAAATCTTAGTAACTAATTATATATCAATCTAAAAATTAGTTTATAAATTTGATTAATAATAAAAATTACTTTATATATAAATAATTTTTTTTTTAATTTTTAAAATAATATTTAATTTAGTCAATATAGTGACTAATTTTTTTTATCTCTAAAATTGATTTTTATTTAATGACTTTTTCATAGTGTTAAAAGTGAAAATTAAATTTATCCGATCAAAATATTTTAAAACTAAATCGTCTTTGACTTTTGTAAATCTCTTTAATTTTTTCTTTTTTACTTTTCTTGTGGAAGTTTTGAAATTCTATAGGATTAATAAGATGAGAAAGATAGTATCTTAAGTGGTTCAACTTCTAATTTGTGTTTTGGTGATTTGAATATTTTCATAGGTTACTAAAAATTCTAGGTATATTTTCAACTTCCTTCATACTCTAAGATTTTGCTTTTGGTTGAAGAAAAAATAATTTTATAGTAAAAGAAGCTATTTTGATTTGTGAGATTAATTGATTTTTATAATATTTATAGTTATAAGTTATAGAGGATTTGTTTGTAATACCCTTCACTGATAGTTTTTATTTAAAATTTGCTAATATATAATAGATATTGTATTTTGAATATTTTGAATAATTAAATTATCAATATTGTTAAAGAAAACGTATTTTCATTGAGTATAGATATGTTTCCATTATACAAAGAAAACAATAAAATATATTTTTGAAAGAAAAAAACACATGAAACTAAATGAGATAAAAATATAAAAAAAAAGTTAAAATAGAATAGCCCACTCAATTTGGGCCACATTATCAAATTTTATTTCTCCTCTATCATATTTAAGTCACGGCTTTGCTTCCTGCACCTAATAATTTACTTTCTGCAGCCATAAAATATAAAATTTCAGAATTGCCTTTGATTATGGAATTATAAATTCTTAAAAAATAAAATTTTAAAAAATAAATTAGGAATAAATTTTTCTCGTTCTGAAGATGAAATTTTATATTAGAATTGAAAAATCAAAATCTATTCCAGAAAGGTAAATCGGAAATACAAATAATACTTTTTGAAAAAAAAGATAACAGTAAACAAAATTCAAAAACATATTCTTAAAAGGCTATTTCAGAATGCCAAATGAAAAAAATATTATGGAAACTAAGATTTAAAAATATATTATGAATATCAAATCCGACATACATTTTGACATATGCATTCTATCCCTATTTAAAAACTAAAAAGGATATTGTAGTCATTTCGCGTTAATGATAGGTGCAAGTTGAAATTTTTTGCGTTCAGGAAGCAAAAGCATTAAGTTACCCATTTCTTACTTAGAAGCCCATGTATATTTTAGCGAAAGTGTAGGTTAAAGCCTTTGCAAACTGAAACCCTTATTTTTATTTAAATATATTCTTTATACTTACTTTTGGGACACACTAAATGCCAAGGTCAATAAAGTAAAAAGTCTATGTTTTTTTGTCATAAATAAATATTAATTTAATGATTAAATCGTACAAAATAATGGTAAAGATCACATGTGTGTAATTTAGACATTTATAAATTTACAATCAACCAATAATTCTTCACTTATATTTTGAATTTGTTTTTTTTTTCAAATTTTTACAAGAAAATAAAAAACATAATTTTTATATCAAATATTTTTTTTATAAAAATATAGAAAATGAATTTTCCAATGTTTCTTATATAAATATTTAAAAATAAAAAATAAAATTGTGATATTTTTTAATTTAGAAAATGAAAATAAGAAAAAGGAAAAATAAAAACGTATGAAAGTCCCTTCAGTGTTATAATGTATTGGAAATTTTGATGATGGTCATGTGTACATTAAACATGTAATGTTTTAATCTTAATATCAAATGTATTTTTGCTTACTAAATGAAACCATTAGAATTAAAAAATAAAAATCATGGCCAAGCTTCGATTATTATGGACGTTGAAATGAACTGTTACTGAAGTTCAATTATTGTGATTAATAATCTATTGCAAATAAGAATAAATCAATTTGATGAAATTCTAGGAGAAGTGCCTGTTACAAACAAAGCTTGTACTACCTTAGAAAAATAAAATAAATAGGACACTAACGAGCTGCAGGAAGAAAAATATAGTGGTGCACGAAGAAACATCCAAAAACTTCTTTGTAACATTTTAACGGGCTGATTGGTCCAATTCAGGCTAACTTATTGGTAACATGTTAACGGGCTGATTGGCCCAATGAGCGACAAATTCTTTCTACAGCTAACATTTTTTAGCCTGCACCCGATCCAATTAATATTTTCCAAAATTGTCCTTTATTATGTATGAAATTGAAAATTCAGAATTAAAAAAATATATTCAGAAAAAGAAAATTTATAATACATTTTTATATTCTCAAAATGAAATTTCAGAATATAATTGAAAATTACAAATCTCACTCCAATTTAAAAATACAAAAAATACATTATGAAAAAAATAATTTAAAAGATAAATTTCCGAAATTTATTTAAGAAAAATAATTCCGAAAACTAGAAAAGTGTTTCAGAAAATTAAATCTGAAAACATATTTTGAAAAATAAACTATGAAATTTATTTTTATCTTCACCGTTATTATTTAAAAATAATTTTGTCACTTCACATTAGTAGTACGGAAGTTCAAATTTTATTAAAATTGTTGAAGGTTGAAATCGGGTAATCGGTATTATTGAGTTTACCATCTTAATTGAAATAAAACTGTTTTCAACTAATCTCTGTTTTCTGCTTCAATTAAAATATAATTACTTTAAGAAAGAATAAAAATGCATAGCAATGACAAATTCTACATCAATGGCCACTAATTGGTGGTTGTTATTTCACGTCAATATAAAAGGTGGGGTTGGGATGGAATAAGAGTTTTTTATGAACTAATTAATTAACCATCAAACAATAGCCTATACCAATTATATTCATGAACCAATAACTAAATAAAATCATCTTTATCAGATTTCACCAAAACTTGCAAAAGGTGATGCTAAAAAATGATGCCATGAAGATGGACAAGTAGCACATAAACAACGTTTTAGCTAGTTCCGAGGAATGTTGTGGATGCTTTGTCTCTTTATACACTCATCAAAGATGCTCACTCTAAAACTGTTCTTTTTTTACGTCAAAAGTTTAGATGAATTGTTTTTCAGGATTTTATTATTATCAATACAAGTTTTGAGGTTTAGTGTTTGTAGAATTGATTAAAAAAATTATTAAACAAACATTAATTTAAAAAAAAAAATTAGTTGTTATATTTGATTAAATTAGATATTATTTATAAACTAAAATGACTTTTGTTATTTAAATTAGTTTTTATATTAACTAAATTAAATATTATTTTAAAAACTAATAAAATTATTAGTATATAAATTACTTTATATTGTTGATAAATAAAATAATTAGTTGTTATAGTGACTAAATTAGAGACAATTTTAGATATTAAAAAAAATAGTGGTTTCTAAATTAATTTTTATTATTGATAAATAGTTTTTAAATTGGTATCTAATTAACTACCAAAGTTTTAACTACTAATTATTTAGATTATAAATTTGGTAGCAAAACACTTGGTAGCTAATTAGATACTAATTTAGAAATTATTTATCAATAATAGAAATTAATTTTAGAAATCAATCATTTTTTTAGTCTCTAAAATTGTCTCTAACTTAGTAATTATAACAACTAATTATTTTTTGTCTCTAAAATTAATTTTCTTGTAGTGTTTGATTAATTACTAATATTTCAGTTACTAATTTTAAAATTTAAATTATATAATTTTAATTAGATACTAATTTAAAAACTATTTATTAATAATCTAAATAATTTATAGACCAATAATTTTGTTAACTTTAAAATAATATATAATTTAGTAATTAATTATAAGATTAGTTTTTATTTAATGATATTTTAATATGAAAGATTTAAGTTTTATATAAATTAGTTATATAAACTATTAATGTATTTAATTTTAATTAATTGTCATTTATTTATTCTTCATTTTGAATTTTTTTTTTTTTTTTAATTAGTAATAATAGCATTTTGAATTTTGAATTTTGAATTTGGTTTGCTAAAATAGCATTTATGATGATTGAGTTTGCAGAGAATTTAGCGACGCAGCTGCATTATACACAGACAGCACTCTCATACCAACCCTTCAAATTTACCTTTACTACTTTTTAGGTTGTGTTAGCATGTAAACATCAACGTCAAGTTTTAAAGCAATTTTAAAGTGTTCATTAAGAAATTTTTTTGCCATTTTTTTCATGTGGTCATGGTGTATATATCTAAAGCCAGAACTAAAAGAATATAACCCATAAAGTTATAAGAAAAGTGTAAAATCACTTTTTCACTGAAAATAATAATTAGAAATTAAGATTATATTCATGGATGTAGCTTTTAGAAAAAAATATTAGTTACATATATAATAAGAACCTTAAAAAGAAAATTCTTGAGACTATCAATTTTATTGGTGATCGAAGACCTTACATGCATAAAGAATTAAAGAAAAATGGCATATATAACCATGTGAAAAATGTCAAACCCAAATAATGATACAGTCACAAACTCAACACAATTTTCACTGTTTTCAATTTGGCTGCTGACAGTTACAGCCCCCACAAAAGCCTTTAAATTGTGATTGCATCATTAAATTTGATGTGTACAATCAAAGTAATATATATTTATAATTTAACTCGATTAATTAAAATTAGATTCAATATAAAGATATGGATAAAGTAATAATTGGTTATCACTTTAAAATATGTGAATAAGAGTTATGTGGTTATAATTTAATAGATGTTGTTGTTTTATGAAATTTGAAGCTTTAAGTAATATGTGATTATAATCAATAGATTATAATGGTATTATTTTTTTATTTGATATTTTGGATTTGAGATCAGAATAGTGATGTTTATTTAAACGTTTTTTAAGGATAAAAATAAAATCGTGACAGAGTATTGAACTTCAAATCAGACAATATCTCATATGCGATGATTAATCCTAGTCATGTTATTTCTTGAATTTGAAGTTGGAACAGTCAAAATATATTTTTTTCTCTTTCAATACACTAAGACGTCTTTTAAAGATAAAACTGTGATGAATTAACGATCTTTAAAGCAGTTAATATCTCAGATGCGATGATTGACCTTAATGATGATATCCTCGAACTTGAAGTCAAAATAGATATATTAATAATGTAATTGATGTTGATTTTTCAATATTTTTCAACACAAAAAGAAATAAAAATTTGCAGCCACAAAGGGATGAATAGAGTGAGGGAGATTGTGATTTATAGATACATAGAGTAAGAGTTGAATTTGAAATTTGTTCTTGATAAAGAAAAACATTTAGTTAAAAACATTTGGTGGCTCTGACTTTTGCCAAAATAAAAGTTGAGTGATTCTGTATGTTATCGTTTGTTGTTTAATCATTCATACGAGTAGCGGTTGGTGGCCTAACACAGAGAAAGAGGAGATGACGCAAACTGATGCAAATCATCACTAACTAATATACCAAACAAAATCAATATTAAAAACCTATTAGGTTTCAAAGGGACGTGTTTAACTCACAACATGTGTTTTATGTCGATATATTTTTAATAGGAAAACTAATATTCCATTATTACGATAAATGTTTACAATAATTACCTTCTTTTATGATATTCTTAGAAGAATCTGTACACAAAACAATACATTTTTATTAACGGATTAAATATGTTATATATATGTTTTTTTCGTATATTTTCACTTAAAATTAGTTTTTTTTTTATCTAAATTTTAGACTTTCTAATACTTATAAGATTTAGACTAGAAAAAGAATTTCACGTAAAAATAAAAGACTATATTTAATCCTTTATTAATTAAGATGTTTTTTTTTCTTCTACTGATTTAATTAAAGAGTTTCTAGTATAATACTTTTTAATACAATTTTATTTTTCATTCATTTTATAGTCATTACTTGTAAGATAATAAATACTAAAACTTAATTAATATACAATTTTATATTAAATTTTTTTTTTTTTTTATTATTATAAATTACTCATTTTAAATAAAATTATTTATTCACTAAAAAAATTATTAAATATAAACTAATTTTAGAAATAAAAAATAATTAGTTTTTACGTGACTAAATTAGAGACCATTTTAAAGACTAATAATCTTTTTAATTATTAAACAAGTAGTTTGTTAACAAATTAAAGGAGATGACATTTTTTATTTATAATTAATTATAAAAATAGTTGTTTTTTCTCAGGTCAAATTTTTTTTTATGATTAATTTGTAGGAGCTGAGGAGATATAGTTTTGAGAAGTAATTATTTAAATTATATATAAAGTTGTATTTATTTGAAAAAAATTACCTAAAGATTAGCTACAGTAACTGGCTATGACTAAGACCGCGTTATCTAAAGCAGATGGTAGGTTAGTTCTGTATCCAAAAGTTGCACAGACAATTCCTAAAAAATGGTTTAACTACCTACAATTAGGGACGAAACTAGATTATTAATATAGGTGGGTGACCATATATAAAATATCACCAATAATTTTTTTTAAAATTTTATGTGTACAATAATATTTTATAAATTTAGAACTCATAATAATTTAATATGTAGGACTATATAGAACATTTTATAAGTAAAATATTAACTAAAAAATATTACAAAGTAAACTTTAAACATAATTTAATTTCACAAAATCGGCTTATAAGGTTGAGGTTTACCCACTTATATACAATGAATTGTCTTCCTCTCTAGTCAATGTAAAATTTCAAAAGAAATAATTAAACTTCATAACCTCGTAGATGATTACTCTACATTTTAAATGAAATGCATCAACACAAGTACAAAATGTAGAGAAATTATCACCTCATAAATCAAGAGAATTGAACTACAATTTAATTTAGAGGTAAAAGAATTTCACAAACACAATTTGATTAGTTATAACTATTTTATATCATTATATTGAATTATAAAATAAAGTAAATTTTGATAAAAACTATGTAATAAGATAATTTTGAAAATAAAAAATACATATTAAAAAAGCAAAGAAAGGGTGTTGGGTTTCGTCCTCAATGTATATAAGTAGCTGAGTTATAGGGTACTAGGTTGCAATGATGAAAATAAGGATGAACATATCTTACAAATTATAGAGTATTCAGCACTAATTTTATGCATTTTTCATAGTTCCTATAAAGTTCATGCAGCTGTAGGGATCAACCTATATGTATCATATAATATATAATTGACATAGTTTCTGTCTTACACTAAATATTATTCCTTAACCATCTTCAGTAATTCCACATGCTATCAGTGTCCACATGTCCTGCAGAAGTTGATGAATGTTCTTGATTCTCAAACATTCTTTGTATCATGTCACTGTTGTATAACACAGATGAGATATCAGCTTCAAATTCTCTTCCCTCAGATAACTCTTTCTGAATTTGCTTTGCACTTGATTCATGGTTTCCCATCAGCATCCTCAAGGACTGTTCTTGAGGCATATAACAATAATCTGGGTACTGTGAGTCCCCAATCTGGTGTGCAATCTGGGTTGGCTGGTTTATGCCTGAAAGGGTTGCTTTGCCTAAAGGGAAAGCATCATAAGGAGTTGCAGAGGATGAAAAGTCCAACATAGGAGTTTCCAAGCTGTGAACAATGTCATCATGTGTGTTTGGATCCATAGTTTGATTTGGATCACAGCTGGTCACCTGAGACAACTCACCGGCAGTGGTTATTGTTTCACTGTTGTCTGGAGGAGAATCCATCAAAGGAGGCAATTGAGCAGAAGGTGATGATGATTCATTTCCAGAGGAATTGAACCTCTCACGATTTGGAACATGCAATTTCTTTCCACAAGGACCCTTCTCAAAGACTCTGCACACCACCCATTCGCTCTATAAAATGGGGCAAATTGTCAGAACAAAACAACCTTAGTTAACAAATGTTCATCTTGAGGGAGAGTATAAATCAATAAACTATGAAACTAACATGTGTTCATGGTCCTAATCAACCAAAAAAAGAGTTAATAAAACTCAATTATATATGACTAAAAGAATTTGATCATGATCGTGATAATCTAGGACTATGCAAAATGAATCATACCTTTGCAGATTTGTGTTGATTCTGTATCCCTTCCAACCTATATTCATGCATAACCCAGTTTGTCTTTTCACCTTTTGGAGCTCTTCCCTTGTAGAAAACTAAGGTTTTCTTCATCCCAATGAGTGCATTTTCCGCTATTATCTCCCTGTCTTTCCCTGTGGCTTTCCAATAACCAGCTTCAGTAGCCCTATTAGCCCTTAAACCAGTTGGGTACTTTTTGTCCCTCACACAGAAATAATACCACTCAGTTTCACCCATTTTAGCCAATCCTTCAAAAACCAAACACGATTGTAAAAAGGCATCATCAATTCACCGACAAAGCAAGCTACAACAAGAATTCAATTAACAAAAAATTAAAATGATCGACTCACCAGGCAGATTCCATGGCTCACACTTGTTCAAATCAGCCTCACCAATGGCCACAGCACAGAAACAGTTGTCAACAACCTTCTTTGTGAGGTAGTGTTTTATGAGTTCTTCATCTGTTGGGTGAAATCTAAAACCTGTTGGCAACTTCAACTGCTGATTTTCATTACTTGTTTTGCAAACGTTCTCCATTGATCCAATCCCTGCCAAAATCCCCTGTTTCATCAAAGAAGCAAATGAAAAACAAAACATGACAAACTCATTAATTCGTACATGTTCACACATAGAACACATTTAATTCTCAAACATAGGTGCATCAATTGAAGTGAAAAATTAAAATCAATCAAAGGAACCAACCAGACTGTTAAAGAAGGAAGCACTAATGTCTTAGTTGCAAGAACAGAAAACCACAAAGGTTTTGGCTTTTGAGGGGGGTACAATTTTTCTGCATGTGATTTTAAACTGTGTAACCTAAGAGGAAAAAGGGACCAGAGGGAATGAACAAAAAGTTTGTTTTTTCGAGGAATTTGATGAAGACGGTGTTAAGGAAAAATTGTGAAAAAGACCAAACTCCTTAAATACTGGTTTTGTGGGTATTCATAACTATGGCTGACAAGTAACTGGGGAGCCTTCATGCTTGTATATGTGCATGATTGAGTATCTCAAAAGTTGAAAGGTGAAAATCATGGAGTAAAAACAATAATAATTTAATTCTGTAAATAAAAAAGGGTGATGAACAGTAGACAAATAAACATCTTTTCAATCTTCCTAAAATTATAAAGTTTGTTTTTATATCTTTAAAACATATTTTATCCTAAAAAAATCTTGTTCAACAAGGGGCTAAAAATTAAATTGGGCATGAAAACAACCTAAACTTTAGAGTGATTAGAAGTTGATTTCACTTTATAATGATTTTCGTACCTTACCAATTGTGTAGAGTTTCCTTTCCTATGATTGCTAAGAACACCTCACAGAGTCACCAGTCACTGTTGACGTTGCTATGCTCTTCAAATTAAAAACCTCCATTGTTCATAAACCAAACACTGAAACACCATTCCAATAACAAAAAAAAAAAGAGTTAAGGAGATGAAAGTTAAAAGGAAAGAAAAATGAGTCAGTGGCAACACTGAATACAAGATGAGATTGATGCTTATACCATGTAAAGCACTAGAACTCATCACTATGCTTCTTAATGTCAGATGATCCAAATATTTATAACCATTTCTATCCTTCTTAACGTATATAAATTGATACAAGTAATTAAAGGTATAAATTTAACAATTTAACTTTAATTTTTTAAACAATAGTTTAATTATTTCTTACGTTATTTACATCCTAATAAGTGGATATCTATAAAGACATCTTTTTAGTTACTTTATTATCTTAAAGTTCGGCGAAATTCTAGTATAATTATATGGAATCTCTACTTGTGTAATGATGAGTTCTTACTGACAATTCTATAATTATGTAATGATAAGATTTCATTGACAGTTGTCTGTATGACTGTCCTGTGTGTCTGTGTAATAATGAGATTTTATCGACAGTTGTCTATAGGTTTGTGTAATAATAAGATTTCACCGACAATTTTAGATTTATATACAACAATAAATCTATACCGACAATTCTAGTAGTATGATGATGACATAATACCTCATAATATTATAAATATCTTATCTTTTCATCACTCATTCAAAAGAAAAAAAAAATATTTTCTCACTACTAGACAATCATTGAATAGAAACCAATTTTAGAGATAAAATATAATTAGTTGCTATAGTTACTAAACTAGATAGTGTTGTCTATAGGTTTGTGTAATAATAAGACTTCACCGACAATTTTAGATTTATATACAACAATAAGTCTATACCGACAATTCTAGTAGTATGATGATGACATAATACCTCATAGTATTAGAAATGTCTCATCTTTTCATCACTCTCATTCAAAAGAAATTTCATTATTAGAAAATCATTGAATTGAAACTAATTTTAGAGATAAAATATAATTAGTTGTTATAGTTACTAAACTAGTTACTCTAGATTACAAGAATTATTGATATCTTAATTAGTTTCTATTTTTGATAAATATTTTCTAAATTAGTACTAATTAGCTACCAAGGTTTTAACTATCACTTATTTAGATGTTGGTAGTTAAAACCTTTATAGCTAATTAGATATCAATTTAGAAATTATTTATTAATAATATAAATTAATTTAGATATCAATAATTTTTTTAGTCTCCAAAATAGTATCTATTTTAGTCAATATAATAACTAATTTTTTTTTCTCTAAAATTATTTTTTATTTAATAATTTTCTTGTAGTGTTTGTTTATATACACTTGTGTAGTGATGAAATTGTATCACTACATGAAAATCATGAAATAGAAACCAATTTTTAGAGACCAAAATAATTAGTTGCAATAGTAACTAAATTAGAGACCATTTTATAAACTAAATAAAAAAATTGGTTTCTAAATTAGTTTTTATTATTGTTAAATAGTTTCTAAATTGATATCTAATTAACAACCAAGTTTTAACTACCAATTATTTAGTTTCTAACTTTGGTCTCTAAAATCTTGGTTGCTAATTAGATACCAATTTAAAAATTATTTAACAATAATACAAACTAATTTAGAAACCAATTTTTTATTTAGTTTGTAAATGGTCTCTAATTTAGTTACTATTGCAACTAATTATTTTGGTCTCTACAAATTAGTTTCTATTTCATGATTTTCTTGTAGTGATACCTCATTTTTATGTTTCTATTTGATAACTTCAAATTTCTTTAATTTTATATTTAAATTTCTAAAAAATATCTTAAATTTAAACAAAATCACATAAAATAAATAAATATATTAAAATTAATATAAATATTAATATTTTAAATTATAAAAATAATTAGAGTGTGTGTGTAAAACTCAAGGATCCTTTAAGCTTCTCCCCATAGACAAAAACTAAAATATCAACCTAAAGGCTACAAACTTAGACTAAAAAAAGCTTATTTTTTTTCTTAGTTGATTATACAAGTGGCAGATTTCTAGATTGCATAAAAAAAAATAACTCAAAACTCAAAGGAAAAAAAAAATACTATAATGGTCACAATTTTATTTGGCTACTCTACTTTTATTCCATGCTGCATCCTAACTTGTGACTTTATAAAAAAAAAATAAAGGATCGTTAAAGAGTCTTAAAAGAAAATAGAAAAAAAATATATAGAATATAGATTTTAGAGCAATAATATTTTTTAGATAAATAAAAAAATAAACTATTTTATTTAATATATATAAGAATATAATATTTCATTAACTTTAAACGATGTCCTAATACTCTTAAAGTGGAGTAGTTACATACCCAACGTTCATTAAACATCAAAACGTGGCCTAACTATTTTATTACTTTCGAATTAACAAGGTTCACATATAATCATTCTAGTAAGATATTTACTATGCTTGCATGTGACTCTATCAAAATTAATATATTTCTACTATTAATTTAAAGTAACAAAATAGGATCAAATTCACCTATTTATTAATGTTAGGTATAAAAAGTAATAATCCATTTTAGAGGTACCAATTTTAACAGGCACTAATTTTAGAAGTATCAAAAACTTATTTAACCCATAATTATGTTTCATTTCAATTTTATTTCTTTTTTATATGCTATTACATAAATTTAATTCACTTTATTTTAATTTAGAATTTAAACTTTGCAGTTGATAAAATGTATATCAAATAAAAAAGTGTCTTTTTTCACTATAGCAAATTAAAAAATTATGTTTAATTATATTTTATATGTATAGATTTTACCTTATAGAAACTAAGAAATACTAAAAGTAGTTATTTTGAAATATTTTAAAAAATGGAAATTGTTTTTAATTAGTTAATCCAACACGTATATACTTTAATTATGGTAAGGTTGTCAGATAAAACAAACAAAATTCTACTCAACTCGATTATTATTTGTGTTATGATTCTAGTATTTAATTATTGATTTTTTTTTTCTCTTTAGTTAAACTTATAATGAGTGTACTACTTGTATATATTCAGACCATTTGTTTTGATTTGAATAACAAGAAAGAAGAGATATTCATTCTCATATCTTTTGTCTTCAGTTTACTCTTTTGTTCATCTTCTATTTTGTAATATGGTATCAGAGCAGCCATTTAAAGTCTATCTTAGCGAGTGTTTGGTGGACTTATCAGGTCACCCGCTATCGGGCCGTTATCGAACCACCCATAATATGTTATCCCACGCACGAGCTGTCACTCTCAGCGTGAGGGGTGTTGGAGATCCCACCTCGACTAGAGATTAGGACATTTCATTGTATATAAGTGGGTGCAAGCCTCACTCCATGAACTAGTTTTATAGGGTTGAGTTAAACTTAAAGTCCACTTTGAAATAGATAGAAAATTAAATCCAACCCAATCCAATAATTCATACTGCACAATGAAACTAATTCTCAATTGAATACTTAGTTATATATCTAAACATTTTTACTGTTTTTATTTCTTTCTTCACAGATTCAATGTATTTATTTACAGTAACAAGTAGATGCACGTTCAAATAACTTGTTTTGTTTTAATAGTACTTTAATATAACAAGTTCAAGGAACTTGATTTCACTCCCACGGGCGAATTTTTGTTGGGTGGCCAAATATAAAATATTACTAAAAAAATTAATTTATCTTTTGTTGGAGATCCCACATCGACTAGAGATTAGAGTCTTTCATTGTATATAAGTGGATGCAAACCTCAACTCTATGAGTCGGTTTTATGGTGTTGAGTTAGGCTTAAAGTCCACTTTGTAATATCTTTTATTATAAAACTTAATATATTGAAAAATAATCAATTTATATATTTAAAATTTTAAATAATGTTTTAATATATGTAATTGCATGCAGAGTTTTTTTTTTTTTTCTAAAAGGTGCATATGTTTTTAAAATTTTCTAAAATCCTACTCACAAGTTCATTAATTATATATGTATAGGTGAACAAAGATATGTTTTTTTTTATAGAATATTAGAGCAAATCTGTTAAATTTAGAAGAATGATGTTGATTAATAGAGTATTAAAGATAGATGTAATTTACACGTGTATGATGAACATTATTAATTTAAAGTTATTTTTATAAGGTGCATGATCCTGTCTCTGTATACAGAAACATCAAATTAAACGAAAATAGCAACCTTCTATTGCTTACAACTTTTTATGATTCTTAAGAAAAGTGGATGTTGGCAACACCATTAATCCTATCACAAGGATTCCACCTTATTATCTTCTCGGAATTCCAAGCTCTCACGTATGATCACAAAATATGAATGAACAAAAAATATTAATGAAAATATGTGTTAATTCTGAAAATAATTTAGATTGATCACATTTATTTTTGTGTTTATAATTAAATAATTAATCGAGTGATTTTTTTAAAATAAATAATGATAACGGACGACGGGAACAGTAATAATATAGTTGTATATTTGAGAAAAAAAGAATTTTTCTTAAGATAATAACCTATATTAGATCTAAAAATGTAATTTACCTAAAGTTCCTAAAGTATGCACTGGACAATGCAGAGCCATCAAACTTATTACAATTCATAATAAACAGACCAATATATTACTTACTCTATAAAATTAATTAACTTAACAACAAACTGAAAAGAAAATCATTAAATAGAAATCAATTTTTAGACACTAAAATAATTAGTTGCAATAGTAACTAAATTAACAAACTGGCCACTACAAGAAAATCATTAAATAGAAACCAATTTTTAGAGACCAAAATAATTAGTTACAATAGTAACTAAATTAGAGACCATTTTAGAAACTAAACAAAATTTTGGTTTCTAAATTAGTTTATATTATTGTTAAATAGTTTCTAAATTGGTATCTAATTAGCAACCAAGGTTTTAGAGACCAAATTTAGAAACTAAATAATTGGTAGTTAAAACTTTGGTTGCTAATTAGATACCAATTTAGAAA
>Ga0123342_1000665_pt1 | contig 55468 bp, 31 predicted proteins | sample Turbeawhitnodule_FD_89960 | JGI IMG/M metagenome (GOLD analysis project Ga0123342, IMG submission 89960) | Root nodule microbial communities of legume samples collected from Mexico - Turtle bean Mexico white nodule | ecosystem: Host-associated > Plants > Roots > Nodule | place: Mexico: Nepantla...
TATTTTTTTTATAAAAAAGAAATAATGTAATTTTTTTTTTTTATTAAATATGTTATTAAACACCCCCCCCCCCCCCCCCCCCCCCCCCAATTTGGTAAATGAATATCAATTATTTCCAACTTGCCTACAAGATCTTAGAATCTTCCCTAAAGGAAGCCCTTTAATGAGAATGTCTGCTATCTTAGAGACATGAGTAGTAACCACTAGACCTCTATCAATATAATTTTTTATGAAGTATCCATCAATTTCAATATATGTGTGGTCCTATCATGTTGCATTGGATTTTATGGGCACTGTTCATGACTGACTTGTTATTAACAGTACAGCTACATAGGCTGTCAACCTTTATTTTAAGGTCATCAAGTGTAGTCTTCATCCAAAGTCCTTAACACACACCTTGAGCAAGGACTCAAAATTCAGCTTCTACGCTAGAGTGGGATACTCTATCTTGTTTTTTTGCTTCTCCATGTCACTAGACTTGTTTTTAAGAAATATATAGTGTCTATCCTTGTGTGATACATAAGAAAGTTTTCCTACTAATCTCTAGTATTGGGTTTTTTCCAATTTTGTTCGATAGCAATTCCTCAGGTTCTACATCCCAACTTACTTATTTCTTTAAGCAAATCAAGTATATATTTTCTTTGAGAGATGAAAAATCCCCTTTTTTAAATAAGCTACCTCTATTCCAAAGAAATACTTAAGTTTTCTTAGGTTTTCAATTTCAAATTGAGCCACTAATTTTGTCTTTAAAGGCAATTTCTCTATTTCATTATCTCCTGTAATAAATGTCATCCACATATACCAACAATAGTGAATTTACTTGTAAGAGTGTTTAGGAATAAAGTATAATCACCTTGGCTTTGCTTATATCCTAAGTCGTTGCTTTAGTAAATCTCTCAAACCATGCTCTTGGAGATTGTTGAAGACCATATAAATCCTTCTTTAAGAGGTATACCTTATTCCTTTCACCATGAGTTTCAAATCTGGGAGGAATCTCCATGTACACTTCTTCTAAATTTCCATGAAGAAAGACATTCTTCACATCCAGCTAGTGTAATTCCCATCCAAAATGAGCTGCTAGAGCAAGAACAACATGAATGTATTCATCTTTGCTACAGGTGAAAAAGTCTCAATCAATTCCACACCTCTTTGCAACCAGTCTAGGTTTATAACTATCTATTGTCTATTGACCCATATGCCTTATGTTTCACTATAAATATCTATTTGTAAGCTACTCTTTTCTCCCATGTTGAGTTACTTTCTAAAGCATCCATCTCCTCTCTCATGGATTGAGTCCAATATCATGACTTCTAGTACTGAGGTAGGAATTTTTATGGCATCAATGACAACAATAAAACTTCAATGTCTATTAGAAAAGGAGGGTTTTAGTTACCTCTAGAAGATGACGATTTTTCCTTTTTGCAACTCTATTTTGAGGTGGAGTGTTAAACATGTGTTAGTTCATGAACAATATCATTATGAAACAAATTTGGAGAATTCTTGATTCACATATTCGGTACCATTATCAGACTTAATAACAAACCATTTTTACTCCAAAAATAGATCTCCAAACATCAGATTGAATCAAGTCAAATTGGAAATTACTCTTTTTTACCAATTATGCGATAAGATGTACGATATGCTTTGACAGGTGACAATTATCACATTTGAAAGACTCAACAAACTCAATAATGAACAAATGAGGAAACAGATATTTTATAAGTTTGAAGGAAGGATGCCCAAGTCTTTTATGATGAAGTCATATTTGCTCATGTTTCTGATGTTGGTTGTTGGCTTATGACCTTTGTTTTATTTTGGCCCTTGGATTCCAATAAATACAACCCATTCTGTTGCTTACCAATTAAAATCGTCTTCCTCATGACAATGTCCTGAAATACACAATAAGAAGAGGAAAAAAGTTTCAAAACCATTCAAATCTTTTGTATAGAGATAAGACTATTGGTCGTTGGACATAAAACATTTTTTAATGCAATAAATGATTCTAAAGTAATATTCACGGATTCACATTTGGGAACACTATCACCATTTGCAGTTGTAATGAGTGGTTCTCTGGTCATCTTGACATACGAATTGAAGAGCTTAGGAAAAGGAGTCATGTGATTGGTTGCTCTTAAATCAAGAATCCAAACCATGAGATAGAGTCAATAATATTGAATGTACTCTTACCTTTCAGGGGTAGTGTATACAATCTAGAGGACTTAGTCATTGATTCAATCATTGTTCTCAAATGATCAAAATTTTCTTTAAAAGCTTTCATACTAGACATTGAAAAACACAAAACAAATAGATAATAAAGATTCAATCTTTATTACTTTGATTCCTAACAAAAAGGACTTGTTTGGCAACAAAACCAAATCAAAGTCAAATGAGACGTCAGCCCTTGGGTGCTCAAAAGGGCCCGACAACCTTGTATATGGTGGCGACAAGTGAGGCACACTATTTTGGTCCACCACTAATCTCACTGACGAGGTGAACAACGACGATGAGGACTTTCAGCAAAAAGATGACTCCCAAGATCAAGGGCTATGATACCAACTTGAACTATGTAAGAAAATAATTATTTTATTGATATCAATCACACCAATTACATTCTCATTATCTCTATTTTGTAATAACTTAAACCTTTAAAAAGAAAATAAAGATATGCTTAAATGAATAGGAAGATTCTAATGATATTTTTCTTAATTACTATAAATATTGAGAATATTTTTTATCGTAATAATATGCTATTTATTGCATCCTTCTTGTTGCAAGACAAAAGAGAAGACTTTGTGAATAGATGTCATACGTACCATTAGCAATATTTGCAGTCCAACTGTTATATATCTCTTCAAGACCTTTCAAAACACAAATCACATACTCCATTTCTCTTTGTTGTTTAATAACCTCAACAGTACCACAAACTTTACATCTTACAGTACAAGAGCAACCAGAATTGCCCAAGGACTTCGAAATTATCCTATATCAGTTTTTTTATTCAGTGTAGAAAATAGAAAAATGACCTTTTACCTCGCTTAATAGAATGAATTTCTTGGGCAAGATCTGAAACCCCAAAGTGATCTTCTTGGTAAATATTTTTCTCAAGTCTTCTCAAAGAGTTTTTCATTGTCTATATAGACAACAGTGTTGATTTAAGGGCTTAGGGGTTTTTTTATCCATGAGACTACAATTCCATTGCATCTCTCCCATGCTTCCAAATTTGCTTCATTGTCAATAGGTGCCATTAGTCCTAATTTCAACTTATTCTTTGTCAATAAGTCTCTTCTTATAGAATTGCTTCATGATTGATCGTTAGAATTTCCATTGAGTTGTGGTGAAAGAATGGCTCCAGGGTTTCCTCCTGGATGTAGGTAATAAGGAGACTAATAATGATGTGTCCTTTAGTGGAAGAAATTATTAATATTTGAATTGGAATTATAGGTTTCAAAATCAATTGATTTGTGCTCTTGCGAAGAAATTCAAGTTAAGCGTGGATTTACTTCTTAATACCAGAAGCAACCATTTATTTGGAAATGATCAAGCGAAAACCAAAAAGTAAATGACGCTTGTGATAAAGAAGCAAGGGCTAGAAATGTTTTAGTGTACAACTTTAGATTTTCTTAGGAATAGAATATCTTTCATTATTGTGCATTCAAAAAGTTTCAAGCTGATGATGGTTCAAGTTAGTAGAAACTATCATAAACACTAAAAGTTCTAAGCTATCTTGAAAGAAGAGTTGTAAAAATGAGAAACTAGAGTGATGGAAATGTTGAAGGATCACAACTAGAAGAACTTTTGATGTTCATGGGGAAGAGATGTTATATAAATTATTAATGTGCTTTCATCCCATAGTGTAAGCTTATAGAATAGTTATTTCATGACGTAGTATAAGAGTCTCTTTTAAGAAGTGGTCTAGAATTTGATCCTTATTGCCTTTGTTCTCCAAATAAAAGTTGGATTTTAGCATATTGGGTAGGTTAGCTCGTCAGTTTACAAAAATGAGACTTCTAGTTTAAACATGTTTGATTTCTTTACTTGTGTATGCATGTACGTTGTCACCACAGTAAAACTGAAATGATATTGATGAGAATTTATCTGTTCAGATAGCAAGAATGTTGTCCATATAGCTACTCCTCACCCTTCTAAGCAGGCTGGTAAATCAACTGCAAATAACAAGCGGGAGACTCCGAAGTCAGGGGGAGATTACAGCTGCAAGCCTTGCAGCAGGTGATTGGGGATGTATTTTCATATTGATTTGCCTCTTTTTCCTTACTTTTTCTAAAAGTAATCAGTAATATCTATTCATGCATAATTTTTAAATTGGCTTGCAGGTCATTTAAGACAGAAGATGCCTTAAACTCTCATAATAGGGCCAAGCACAGTGCTAAGTAAAGTTTTTCTTTTTGTCGGTGCCATGAGTATGTTGATTTTTCTGGTTTTGGATGATCATGAAAAAACAGTTTAGTTATGTTGGTTTCCAACTTGGATTGATCAACTTGAGAGCGGATCTCCAGTTTTCTATTTTGTAGGTTTGTTCTTGCTAACCTTGATCGTATGTAGTTCCTTTCAAATGAATCCTTCCTTTATTGTCTTTATGATGAAATGCATACTTCAACTCGTGAAATAAGACATACTAACAAAGTGAATTGAGTTAAATGTTGCTAAAATATTATTTACTATTTTAATTATTAATCAGCATATGGCCAATCTTAAAACAATTTTAAAATGCCAGTTTTGAAATTATTGAGATATTTTAATGCCTTAAATAGTGTCATGATATGTTTAGTGAAACACTTGAATGTTAATACTTGCTAAGTTTTTCTTCATTGACCTTTTTCCTTGTATGATGATGATGTACAAGAAAATCCATAATATTTGATACGTCAAACACAATTTCCTTCTTATAATTTTAAGGTATATGTCAATTTAATTGTACGTCACATTTACAAGTTATTTCGGTATATTTCTTTGTATACTAACTAACAAGATGTACAAGTCAACCTACGAAGTAATTAATAAAAGAAATGCACGTAATATATGGAACTAAAAATTGAAATAAAATAACGTGTTCGGAGTTATAATATCAAAATCGAGGGATTATTTCATAATTTATTCTGAGAAACCGCAACAGTTTAGAAAAAGAAATAGTGGCATATAAAATGAAACCAGAAGTACTTTGCAAATACTTTATAATATCTTTTTGTCTAAATAATTTTAATGAAACCAAAAAATATCTTTTTGAAGTAATTTAGGATGTAAGTTTCAGAAAATAATGGACATCAGAAAAGAAAAGAAAACAATAGAATCTGAGGAACTTGGTGGCAGCAAGGGCAGCAAAGAGAAGAAAACGAGCGGCAGCAGGACATTAATCAAACAATGACTTGCATCATGTGTTAAGCTTAAAACTTGGGAGGCATCCATTGAACCAGTCTGCTAGCGTGCAATAAATTCCATTGCTTGCCAAAAGACCATCTTCAATCTTGCAGTAAATTCCATATTTAGTAGGCTAGCTCTTGTGGTCAAAGAACCAAAGAATACTATTTTGGTATCGGGCGATATCAAAATCTAGGAACATTAATTATGGCAGAAATAGAATGCACTGTGTAATTTCTTTTACTCGTTATTCAACTATAAAGTGTTATATGTAGTAAATTTTATAACAAGTAACCATGTAACTTCATGCAAATACATGATTATGATCAAAGATACACGCATCAAGTAAGAAAAACTGTGGTTATTTGAGTGACGGAACAGTGAGATTTTTATACACGCTCAAAATTTGAGATAACAATGTTTGAATTCCATTAACAAAATTACAGTTAAAGATTTAGCTAAGTAACTAAAATTCCGAAACTAAAGTATTTTAACTAAACATCGTATTTAATACTAAGTTTGACAAAAAATGCTTGAGCGGGTGAATTTAATACTTTTTAAAATAACAAACTTCAAACAGACTTCAATCTAAGGTGCAATTTTTCAAAATAAAAAACAATTTTGTTTCTAATTTGAGATTAAAGAAGTTACATCCAAACCTAGAATTTCTTAAGTACAATCCAAAACACAATTGTACGATTTATATAAAATTCCATGCAATAAAAAATTGTCTAGAATAGTTGTCTTATTAATATTTCTATAGAATTTTGTTCACTGAACTGCTACAAGATTACGAGTGTTAGGTATATAGAAAATATATTTATCCTGTAATCCTCTTTGTTTTCAGTGAATACAGGCACCCTACGGTATGCACATTTTTGGGAAAGTAAAAAACTTGGTAACGCATTTATTTAAAATCTATAGTTATTCACAATGAAATTCATACAACATTAATCTATTTTCCATCTAAAGACCCTCGACCAAGGTAACAACCAACAATGCTCAATAACAGAATATGAAACATTCATAGTTGAACTTTATCAAATGTGCTTCATCCCTGCAACAAGTTAAACTCGCCGCTTTTCCCATTTTTCTTCCTCCCTTCATGATGCGGAACATTACAATTGAAGCAGAAAATTGAACTTTTGTTGCTATGGATATTACAAAGTTCTATCACTAAATTGACAGTTCCGAATAGAATAACAATGGCAACTAAATCCACTAAATAGGTGCAAACAACACAAAACAGATTACCTGCCACACTTACTACCAATTTTTGGGCCAAATCACTACGTTTTGCTGCTATATCTGATGGTTACCAGATTCACTGCCATTTTGTGCACCACTCCGTTCTTGATACTCATTGCTTTTCGTATTGTTCTTGTTACCAGAGTCATCTTGTTCCTTCTCCCTGTTCCATTGTTCTATCTTAGCTCTCCTTTCTGCACTACTTTCTCTGATCGGACTTCTATCCCTCCCTCCCACTGGACTTCTACTTCGTTTTCCTCCTCTGTGTCGAGGACTACGGCTTCTAGGCCTCCTACCATGGTGGCCATGGGGGGGCCTTTCAAAATCTCTTCTACCAGGATTACGGACAGAATGTGAATGTTCCCCATGGTTACGATTCCTTGGGGGGCTCCTGCTCCGGCTTCCACTGCGGCCATTCCACCGCCTATTTCTTCCAAATAATTTCCTTCTCAAATCCCTGAAATTAAAAGTGAGTTTTAACACAAGAAAATGCAAAATCTTGAAAAGCATGGGAACTACAATGAATAGTCAACCTGCTAATCTTCTTTAGGTGCATGAAGTTGCAGTAGCCACCTCGATTGCATACATTCTCCTCATACTGCCTACAAGTAGCTTCTCGAAAATCCGTAACAGGAGAAAAATCAACAATGATTGGGCGACCTAGATGGATCAGTATGTTATAAGTTTCATCACAACGTCAAGGGTTATTTTGAGACCAGGGTTGTAAAAGAATCCGTACAGCATTTTCTTACATGATCCCAAAAGAAGTGTTACATATGAATATTATGTCCAGTTGCAATCATAAAAAGCATTTGTGAAATCACATATTCAACACATTTCTCTTGTCTCGTGCCAATTAAAACTCAATGCAAGTAAGAGTAAATAATGGCTGATGTCATACATAAAAAGTGGAAAAAATCTATAAATACGTCACTACCTAACAAAATTGGCTTATACATGATGAAGGTTGTCCTCCATTTATATACCTTAATGTGGTCATACCACAAGACCACGAAAGATTTCCAACACACTCCACCAAGATAAGACATCCTGAGGATGAAATTTGCAGGATTGAACGTTCTAGGTGATTCAATAACAAGTGACTTTGATAAACCCAACAAATCTCAGTAAAATAGATTTTGATATCATCCATCAATCTGGGCTTGGATCCAACTCAAACCTCACAATGCTAGTAAGGTGAGGGTTGAACCCCAACTGCATACTTTAATTTAGTCATATCTTTAAACAACATAGGATCTCCAATACTAGTCATTGAACAAATCCCTTTTCAACGACCGTGTGTGCATAGCCACCAAACGTAAATATAAAGGACCAGTGCACCCAAATCCTTATCCTGACTAAATGCAAAAACAAGTAGAGTCAATACTAATAATTTTGAATAAACGGCAATGTGACCGAGCACAAGGTACCATCTCAACATGCATCTTCATCAAATAAAGCTAGACACTCCCAACAAAACTAAAAGGACAGACAAAGAAAAGAGGATATTGCATGGTAAAGAGCTATTAAACTCAACCTACTATATCTCTAGTCTATTAATCCAAAAACCAATAGAAATTTTTTATCAAGAGGCCACATGCATTCTCAACGGAGGTAATCCTATTTGTAACATGAAGGACAATAAAGAGTGGTAGTTAAACTCTCCATTTAGCACAACTTTATATCTAAAGATTGTAAATATATATCCAGACTTGAATTTGGGACCATTAATCAATCTAAAACAACTCTATGCTGGTTAATTCACCGATGGAAATAAGAATATTAACAATGCTTAAAAAAAAAAAAAGATAATTTCTTTGAAAAATCGCTTTCATATTGATACTACACACAGCAACCTACCTTCCGTTGATTACTTCACATTCGTAAGAACTGCCGACACGCACAGACAAACAACAACAGAATAAAAACCACAAATAATGAGAACACAAAGAGAAAAGGTAAAAACCCCAGCGGAGGGGGAGTGAAAGGGCAAATGAAGGACCTGAATAAAATCTCCCAGTGAGATTCATGAGGGCGTTGGCAGCATGATCTTCTTCCCGAAATTGAACGTACACATTCCCCACCTGCACATATAATTTGAAAAAAACATATAAACGATCCAAGTCAAAAAATTAAAAATGAAAAGGGAAAACGAGAGAGAGGTAGAATGAGGGATTTCGAGAGAGACCATGTGATCGGCGAGATTGTCGCAGATATTCAAGCTCTGAATGGGGCCGTACTTGCTGAGCTCCTCGAAGAGATCCTCGTAGAAGTCGTCAAAGTGATCCTGGACCTTGTCGGGGTCGAGGGATTGGGGTTGGGGCTGATTAGGGTTGGTGATGATGTTCATGTTCATGTCTGGCCTCTGGTACATGTTCGACAGAACCAACGTTGGGCTGATTGTGGGCTTCGTGTGGAGCCGCGAACACCGGTCGCCGTGCCTGCAAGCGCCGATCTTGAAGTAGAACGGACAGTTAACCCTGTCCTTCTCCGTCCCGAATATCGATGCCAAGTGCTCCGCCATCTCTCCGTTAGGGTTAGGGTTTCGCTTTCGCTTCTTTTTTTTTCTCCTTTCACTCCGCTATCTCTATCCTTTTATACACTCTCACTGAGAACACACTTCTCTCTCCTTTTTATAATTAATTCATTATTTTGTTTTTAGTTCGAAATTTGTAGTTCGATTAAACTATTTTTCATCAGGTTTTTAAAAATATGTTATTCAATTTTGATAATATTTCATTATTTTATTTTAAACGTAAATTTTGAACAATCCAATCTAAACAAATATAGGGAATAATTTTCTTAATTGGTAGACATAATCTCAAAAGAAAAAAACTTCAAACTTGTTTGTTTGATAGGAGGATTATTATAGGCAGCTTTTATTACACAAATGTTCATTTGACCAAAAATGTAAATTGTCTGACCTATTTGAACCATTTATAGGAATTGTTGAAACAGGAAAATCTCCTCTATTTTTCTCAAGAAAAAAGATATATTTTTCTCCATGGAAAGTCGGTATTGATTAAGTTTCTCGTCATCTGTAGGGAAGGTTCAAATGTGTCAGTGAGGGGCCTTGTCACACACTCCATACTATATTTTTTTCCTTATTTTATGAAATTAAATGCACATTAGTTAAAAGAATAACAAGTATAATATTTTTATCCTAAATTATGAAATATATTCATAACATTTAAGGGTTTAGGGTTTTCCTATAGTTAGTTTGGTTGTTCCTTAGATATTCAGGTAGATGTTTCGTGTTTCGTGGTAGGAGTATGGTAAGGTGTTTTGTTCTTTATGTATAAGGGTTGAACCACTCTGAAGTGATTTTCATTTATTTATTTTTTATTACTGATAAAAAAAAAAAACAAAACATTTAAGTGTTATATTTCTTATGAAAAAAAAAATATTTCTTGAAGAGCGTCTTTCTTTTTTTGGTTATATTGTGAATATTTTGAAGTTACGTTAAATTTAAGTTAATATTTAAGCTAATATGAGTTGAATTTGTGTAGACCCGTTTAAGAAGACAAAATTGTCTCTTTAGACCTTTTTTTATTCAGAATGTTCCACTTTAAAATCCTATTTAGGGAAAAAATATTTACCACTTAAATAAATAAAATATATTTAATTATTAGAAAAAAATTATTAATTATCTCATCAAATCAAATATAAAACTAATGACTTGAAACGAAGCAAGTCTGAGACAAGTGAAGTGTAGTAGCATAATGGTTTATATTGGCTGGAGACTGGAGTTCAATTTTTCTTGGGCCTAAGAGTAGTCAAAGTTGATGTTATAAAGCTAACTATTTGTTACTACATTTCCATGTATTCTTTAGACACCCATATAAAATATGAAAATACTTTTTTATCCTTTTTGTGCTACTTTTATTTTAAATATAAAAATGCTTTTTTATTTTTTTTTTACTTCTATATTTTGAATTATATAATTTAAAATAATATTTCAAATTATATAATCTGGGAGTCTGGATTTCATAATAGCTTTCGGATTATATAATCTAGACACATTTGTAAAAAACTTCTAAATTACATAATCTATAATCCATAAACTAGAAAAGACTTTCTGAAAACTAGCTAATTACGAATTCCATATTCCAAAATATTCCGTAAGAACTTTTTGGAAATACTATAAAGCTTATTTGTTTCCAAAAACATATAAACTTTAATGTTCAATTCATTAGTTTTATTTTGCCTTATTTGTCAGTGGGAACTTTCCTCTGTTAAAATTGGAGCGCATCATAAATGGAACACAGATTTGGAAAAAGAAGTGATGCTATATAACATCCCACGGTTTCATTTAAGACCTATAAGAATTTGACACTCTCATCGTCAACGTCCTTCGCGGCTTGGCATAAGGACATTGATGCACGACATCGTCATCCAAAGAAATTGCTTCTGTATTCATCCGACAGTATCATCTTTCCAGAAATCGTAGTATTGGGAAATATCACGGATCAAGGGAAAAAAAATATAACGTGGCAGAATAAGAAGCATTTTTAGATACCCGATAAAATTGGAACTAAACTGAAAGTAGGCTTCAAGTATTAAAGCTAAATATAATAACACCGCCTTTCAAAGTTTAAACACAACTGTGAGCTCTGTGAATCAGAACTCAAAATTATTGATAAGGTCTTTTATACCGACAATTATTCTAACTAACAACAGAAATCGCGCCGCCAAATCTCATTGTTCTAAACTCCGGGTCTCTCCAGGTTTTGCACTTCAAATCTTCAGTAGGGTTCAACAGGGGTACGGAAGTTAGCTCCAGCATACACTGCTTCAGCACCAAGCTCCTCCTCAATTCTCAAGAGCTGCCAAGAGGGCTCAAAGTTAACCAAAAGGCTTTTAACAATTGAAACTGAAACTAGTGTAAAGAATGAACAACACTAACCTGGTTATATTTAGCAAGACGCTCTGACCTGCATGGAGCTCCAGTCTTAATTTGACCCTGTTGAAAGGAAAAGAAACATTAATATGTTGGACTTCATCATTGGAGCAGTAATAACACAAAAGTTCAATGAAAGAAAACAATACCGTTGCCAAACCAACAGAAAGGTCAGCAATGAAGGTATCCTCGGTTTCTCCACTGCAACCAACATAAAAGAATGTAAGTTATATTCTGCGGTTGGCTTGTAAAAGATCTTACAGTGATAGGATTTGTGGCACATATCTAAGACCGTTCTGTGATTGGCCAAACCTACTGAAGATCTTACAGTTGCAGGATTTAAAAGCAGATCCATACCTTCTGTGACTGGCCATGACACCCCATCCAGCCTTTTTGGACATCCTGACAGCTTCAATACTCTCGGTCACAGAACCAATTTGATTGACCTGTTCATTTCAGGTTTGTGTCAAGTTATGGTGCATATATACATCTACTCCGCATAAACAACTTTTCACAGGAAATTTTATGAATAGAATAGGAGTACCTTGAGGAGAAGAGCATTGCATGCTTTTGTATCGATTGCTTTCTGAACCCTCTGTATGTACACAATGCAAAAAGAAAAAAAAGTCAAAGGAAAATCCTTGTGGCCTCTCCAACAGAATAAGAAAATTTTTTTAAGAGGGAGGGGGAAGTTTTGTTTGATCAAACAACAAACCTTGGGGTTGGTAACCAATAGATCATCACCAACAATTTGTACGTTGGTTCCAACCTCAGCAGTCAGCTTAGCATAGTGCTCCCAGTCATCCTGGTCAAAAGGATCCTCAATTGACACAATTGGGTAATCTGACACAAATGACTTGTACAGATCTTTCAAAGCATCTCCAGAGATCTTCTGTGAGCCATCGTTGTTCTGCAGGTCAAACCGAAAAGGCCAAGAAATAATTAATCTAGATCTAATTATGTAAGAATGGTATCAATATTGTTAATTATTTAATATAATATTTCCTCATTCACTCATCCATTTATTTTTGTACGTATATTGAATACCACACAGGAAATTAAGTTACAATCAAACTCTCAAGCCTTTTTGATAACAAGCTTATGTGTACCATATGATGACAACATGATTATTTTCAATTATAATGATGTATTTGTAAATTTGAATATGCAAGTGAAATCAAAAACATGAACAAGCCTACTGATATTTTAATAATTACATATCTCTGGTTTTTATTACTTTCCAAATCGAACAACGGTTTGCAATAACAAACTAAATAATAAAGAGCTCACATCTTCCTTGAAGTTCAAATCGTATGTTTTGTCTTCCTTGTAGAATTCGGAAGCAGCAACATCCATTCCAATGACAACCTAAGAACATAATAGCAATTTTCAAAGTTGTGTAAAAGAAGACACCTGAAAAGCCAAAGCACCATAAACAGAATTTTGATGAGATAAAAATACTAACTTTGCCTGTGTAGCCAGCTTTGGCAATGGCAGATTTGAGCAATTCCAAACCTTCCTTGTTTTCCTGAACACTCAAAAGAGCTTATCAGTTACTGGCCAAAGGATGAGCATGAACCAGAGAGTTCCATGCATAAAAATAAACGAGTTGAAAATCATCATTGACCTGAATGTTAGGAGCAAAGCCACCTTCGTCACCAACATTTATTGCATCTTGGCCATATTTCTTCTTAATCACAGACTGAAATAAAATGAGCATAGCCCTTCGTTAATAACTACGACACAGTATCTATTACATTAAATGATATCCTAATTTGGCAAAATACATGTGGGAAAAAGGAAATGAATGTAACATGCAAACTAACCTTCAAATTGTGATATACTTCTACGCCCATCTTCATGGCTTCCTTGAAAGAGGAAGCTCCCACGGGAAGAACCATAAACTCCTGCATATTCATAGTATTACATAAATATCAGAAACACAGGTCTTGCTTCATCTCTCACAGACAGAAAAAGGTGATTGAAATCATACCTGCATAGCAAGTTTGTTTCCAGCATGTGATCCACCATTAATGACATTGAAAGCAGGAACAGGCAAAACCAACTTTTTGTTACCAGCAAGATTTGCAATGTGCTGCACCAAAAAAATGGAATGCCATGTCAGATATATGAAAAAGCAGAACCACAATCAAATAAAGATTCTGTCTTTGTAGGAGAATAATTGTACACAATGTGATGGTAAAATAACACCTAGCTATCTTGTTAATCTTGAAGATCGGATTTCATAAAAATTAGATGACATATCACATATTTATACAAACTTTCAGGACAGCTTCGGTTACACAACGGATCTGAAGAACCAGTTACATCAAAGAAAATCAAATGCCACAGTTCACAAATACTTACCTTGTAAAGAGGAATTTTCAGAACACTGGCACCAGCTTTGCAGACTGCAAGAGACACTGCCAATATGGCATTTGCTCCAAGCTAAAACAGCAACAAAAATGGCATTAGTATAATATGAATCACAAAAAAAATCCAAACATACTCAGCTAAGCACCTTTTCCTTGCACCAACCCCATTCGTTAACAGTTCCATCAAGCTGTTGAACCATTAAGTTGTCAATAGCTGTCTGCTGAGTTGGATCCTGCTCATCATCACAAAATAGCAAAATAAAAATTAAATCAGGCTAAATAACCTTTAGCAATAGAACTGAACTTCCATGTTACAGGTTCGTATGAACTGAACCATAATTAGCCGCAAAATGAGCGAAGTCCTAACTTATGCAAAAGTTTCTTTGGAAACAACATTATTGTAAATTGAACCAACCTTGCCAATCAATGCAGGGGCAATGATGCTGTTCACATTGTCAACAGCCTGCATGTGCAAGAAAAGACCAGGTAAAAATCACACGAATAGATCAATCTAACTAGACAACCCCTTCACACTATTTAGTATACTTACACAAGACTTACCTTTGAGACACCCTTTCCGAGGTAATCAGATCCGCCATCTCTCAATTCAAGTGCCTCGTAAATCCCTTTAAATTTAAAAAAAAAATGAGGTCCCACCGATTATTTCGAACATGCAAGGTACCAACAATACATGGCCGTACATAAGTGAAAAAATATCTAAATACTGTCTGAAAAAAATAAAAAATAGAAGTTGCCCCAAAAAGTACGTTGTACCGTGCTACAAAAACACTATGAAATGAAATCGCAAACGTTCTTTTTATTAGAGAGCGAACTGTGTATGAAAACGAAACCAACAACTTTGCAGTGACAAATCGTAGTTGAGAGAAATGAGTGAACTATACCAGTGGATGCACCACTTGGAACAGCAGCTCTAGCAAAAGTACCATCGGAGCATGACAAATCAACCTAACATAGCAACAATCCAACACATCAGAAAAGTTTCTGATAACAAAACAAAGCTCTATCTCATCAGATTCAGATTCAAATTCAGTCATGAAAAAATAGAAAAGACAAACAAACAAACTGTGCTGATTGTAATTTAAAACACATCCGAAAACAAATACATAAATAAAATGCCTAGAAGGATTGAAAGTGTAACAACGGAAAAGTTAATCGGAAAAGTGAAAATGGTACAGAAACAACATTGGAAGTATCGAAACGGAAGAAGAGGAGGAGGAAGCGAACCTCGACGGTTGGATTGCCACGACTGTCGAAGATCTGACGGGCCTTGATGCTCAAGATGGTTGCCATGGTTAGCGATGAGATCTGGAGGGAGTTGTTTGGAAGAAGATATAGTGAGTTTGAGGAGTTCTGAGTAGTCTGTGGGTTTATTTATATCCCAACTAAACCTCACTGCTTTTAGGTCTAACAAACTTCAACTTCCTGTGATGGAAAAAAAACAACTTTTGAACACCTTATTTATTATTATTATTATTATTTCTAGTCAAATTTCTATGTATATTGTAGTAGAATTAGAGACGTTAATCTTTCACCGTTTTTCACAGTTTTTTTTTATCAGACACCGTTTTTCACATTTAACTAAAATTTCAAAATCTTTTCTCCTAAACAAATCATTCTTAGGAGTTTCAACTCAAGCACAAATCCAATTTTATTGTTTGTTGGATTGAAGTTAGGGAGTCAAAGAAACAAGAAAAAAAAAATTTTGAATGAGAAGAAAGATAATAGAAATAAATAGAAAGTGAAATATATTTTATTTATTAATTTTATTGTTTTAAATTTTATTTTATTATAATCAAAAAATTAAATATTAATAAAATATTTATTATAATATATAATTGTTAAAAATGGATTATATCAATTTTTATATAAATTTCTCTCATTTGTGTGAAATATGTAATATTTATTAATGTTTTTTCTTAGTTTTTACATTAAAGTTTGTTTCTTTTATTTTTCTTAAAATATATAGAAGCAGAGGATTTAAATATTAATAATACAGTATTATATAATTGATTATCTTTAAGTTACGTAATCAATAAATATAATAAATTATTTTATATTTGTCTGAAATATTTAATGCTTTTTTTCGTACTTTCTTTATGTTTGATTCTTATTCTCAACTTTTTCTTAAATTAACAAAAGTAAACAGGGGTTTAGAAATGATATTCTGTCTTTATGCTTACTAATAAGTATAATCAATTAATTAATTTCATATTATTTTAAGAATCATTGTTACATCTGTTTGACATTCTTTATTTGAAATTATCTCCAATTATATTTATTAGAATGATGTATATTAAACACAAGGTATTTTTTAATAATAACATTAATTAGAATAATGAGAATTAAATTTCAATCAATATTTTTTTTTATATTTAAATCTAAATTGAACAGTTAATTATCTTTAAAAGTATAAATGCTTATATAAAAACTTTTGAACAAATATTTGTCTAAAAACAAACTTTATTATTTTAGAAAATTCAGTTTATAAATTTTGTGGAGAATAAACTTAGAAATTACATTACGCATTTCAAACTTTAAAATAACTATTATAAAAATCAATGAATCACGTTATTCCTGTTTTGCATTGATTTTAATTTTGTGTAAATTCTAATTTTTTTTTAATTTATTATTCGTTGTAACATTAATTTTACAAACACGATTTCTTTATGCAGTGGTGTTGTATATTTATTTATTAGTTTATTAATGGGATACTTTTTTTTCTGGTCAATTTGCTTGTTGCCCAAGACAGAGTTAGCTGTCACAAAAAACGTTAGGAAAATGATTCTTAAACGTGTCTAAAAGTAAGTTTGGTTACTTTTTATACTAGTGGAAACATTTTCTAAAATTTAAATTAACTGAAATAAAAATAATAATAATAAAAAATATTACAGAGGTTGCATACTAATTTCTATATGAAATATAACTTTTTCACTCCAAACAAATTTGCAACAAAGAGGTATAGCTTTTTCTGAGATAAAAATATTTTTTTATAAATATTTTAACAAACACAAAAATATGCATTCCAATATTTATATTTTCAAGAATGAAAAAAGATTCCATAAAAGTAAAGGAGTAATTATTTGGTGAATGCATGTATCACATTTGCAATGTCGTATTCAGACAGGTACTCTAAGAACATCTAATTTGACTGGTTTTCATTTTAGAAACTACTCAAGCTAGATAAATTAATATCAAAATTTACACTAATTAAACTTTTAAAAAAAAAAAAACTGGTAAGCCAATTCTATGAACAAATGAAAAAGAAAAAAATACTAATATACATGTTAAATAAAAAAAAAACAGAATTTAAAATGTGTTTTTTTATTATTCAAGTTATATAAACAAATGGGGTCCATTGCCGGAAACTTTTACCCGAAGTAGTACTATTATGGTCAGAATTCTATTTGAATTTGATTTCCTAAAGTAGTGGTCAGAATTCTATTTGAATCTGATTTTCCTCTAAATTGTTTTTCAATTTAAAGAAAACAAAAATTATGACAAATTTAAAAAAAAATTAAAAAAATTAAAATATAAAAATTAAAATATTTAACATTTATCTTTATAACTTATTTTGTGTAATTTAAATAAATTGTTAAATGTAGTTAATATTAATATTTTTTTTAAATTATTAAATAATTTGATAAAAAAATATTGATTTAAATTAATGATTTTATGGTATTTATATTAATTTAATTATACAAGATACAAAATAATAAATACATATATATATGAAATTAAATTTATTACAATATCTTATTTGTAATAACTGTTGTAAAATGGAAAATAAATAATATATTAACTAAAATTATTAAATTTGCAAACTTATTAAATATTATAATAAATTTATTAAATTAATTATGTAATATATGAAAGATATAGTAAATTAAGTAGCGATGCGGTGGTTAAAATAAAATGTTACAGTTACTTTTTATTTTCTAAGTAATATGATATTTTTTAAATATTACTCTTTATTGTGTAAAGAAACTTTGTAATTAAAAATTAATAACATTCTACGATAAAATTATTTGATAATAAAAATTGAAAATTTATAATATCAAATTAGAATAAACAAATCAATAATATAGATAAAATATAAAAAAAAAATTATAATTTTATTAATAATAAAAAACATGTTAATTGTTTAATAGTTTATATAAATTTTATAAAAAATAAATATATATTTTCCTTAATTCCAATTTTTTATTAATAAATCCAAATTTGGCAGTTATCTTGATAATAAAAATTTGACCTGTTTTTTAGTAATTTGACAAAAATTAAAATTAAAATTCAATTCTTCATAAACTAAATTCTTATTATTAATAATAAACTTTAGATAAATATTATAAATATATGTCCTCTGGTAAGGAGAGATGTAATTGGATTTCGCTTGAGAAAATAAATTATATATATATATATATATATATTAATTGTTTATAATAATGTAAGTTTTTATTTTGTTCCAAATTAATAACTTATCTCTTTATTTTAATTATATGACAACTGATACTATGATACAAAGACATTGGTGTAGAAAATTTGGCAAAACCAACACAGAGGTTTTATAAAGTTTTAAAATGTAGTTTATTTTAGAATTTTATGTTGGGAAACTAAATATAAGCTCCTTAAATGTATGTAAATTTATTTTAATTTAATTCTTGTATAAGCTATTACCACAATAAATAAAAATTATCTTATAGATTAATCATATAATATTTCTTAAGTTTTACAAATACTCTTATAAACCTGTTAGAACATAAGATAGATTTATATAAACAGTTTTATAAACAATTTCAAACGATAAAGTTTTCCCCTTTTTTGTACAAGTTAGCATACGAATAGGATGCCAAATTACCAAAATATTCGATGTAGCTGATCTATATTAATTTTAATTTAATTGTTAAATTAATATATTATTTATATATAAAACCAGGATTTGAATGTCTGAAACTACGCTGGCCAAAGTAGTTCAACCGAAAAATCCTTATTATTATTTCTATTTTTTTCTTATAATAGAGTTTTTTTTAATATTTTTCACTGTAAAAATAATAATAACAAAGTAGCTTTCGGAAGAAAGACAAATTTTCTCAGAAACGAGAACCAATACGAATATTGCATCGAATATTCCATGGACCATAGTCACCATCCATGTGAGCGTGAAGGCTTGCGTGTCCAATCTGACAAAGTTAATATTATAATTGATTTAATGTTTATTAATATTTCACTGATAAACAGAATAACGATTTTATAAAAACAAGTTTTTACTCAAATTTAGAGAACTTTGTGGTCTTTCGAAGAAAATGTTGACCTGATTAAAACATGTCTTCATTTAAACTTGGAAATTGTGTAGAATTGTGTTCCAAATTTAATCTTTTTAAATCTGATTTTAATATTTTTTTTATAGATAGTTGGTTGTAAGAAAGAGAGACGAAAGAGAGAAAAGTCGGAAAAAAATATCTTATTTATTTGTAATTACAATAAGATACGGATATATATAAAACATCAAAATAAGTTTATTTAATTAAATGAGCATGGATATCATGCACGTCGGAGGTGATCGGATCCTCAACCCAAACACTTAAGGGTAGTAGTTTAGTTAGACATGCAATGTGAGAAATATCTAGTTTGGTCTATAGCAGATATGGACCCAATGATATGTCATGAGGTCAGTCCAGATAATTGGTTGTCCATATTGAAAGACAATTAAAAATAAAACCATATGGTTAATAACTGAAATAGTTAAGCGTGTATATATTTTCGATGTAAATAAAAGTCGTTAGGAATAATGTTACATTGTACCCGAAGACTAAAGGTGCACATATTGTCTGAGTGAATTCGTGGTGTAGAAGAGAAAATGTGAAGCTTTTGTAGCGTAGAAGTGATCCAAATAATGTTAGCAAGAGCAGCGACAACACTCTTATACTTTGTCTCCGTACTACTTCGAGAAACAACTTTATATTTCTTAGAAGACCATGAAACAAGATTTCGTCCAACAAAGATGCAGTAACGCGTGGTTGACTTTCGATCATCCAAGTCAGTAGCCTAATCGAAGTCAGTTGAAACCAACAATAGAGTAATTTGGAGAAGAGTAAAGATGAAGACCATGAGTTGCGATGCCAACTAAATAACGAAGAATTCTCTTGAAAGCCTTCCAATGTGTTAACTGTGGTTTGTGCATATATTGACAAACCTTATTGACAAAGAAGAAAGGTTCAAACCGAGTGATGGTAACACATTGTAGAGCCTTAGCGATAAAGCAATAAAGAGTACGATCATCTATAGAGACTGAATCATTAGCAGTGAGACATAGAGAATAAATCATGGGAGTGAGTTGTGGCTTGGAAGTGACCATGTTGGTATGCCGAAAACTATCTTGAGCAAATTTGGTATGAAAAAGATGAATGGAATTATCAACAAGCCAAATGACCTCAACTCCTAAAAAATAATGTAGAGGCCCGAGATCCTTTAGAGCAAAAAGAGTGTTAAAGTGTTTGATAAAACTCTACACTAAGAGTTGTGAGTTACCGATGACTAAAATATCATCAACATAAATCAAGATAAAAAGAGTTTCAGTTGTATTGAACTGTGTAAACAAAGTGTTGTCACTTTTAGAAGACAGAAAACCTAATTAAAAAAAATGTTGGAAAGTTTTTGAAACCATGAGTGAGGAGTTTGCTTAAGACCATATATAGCTTTGTTTAAACAACATACAAGAGGAGGATTAGAGTTAATAAAACCTAAAGGTTGTTGCATATATAGGAGAATCTAGATCATCATGAAGAAAAGCATTGTTGGTATTTATTTGGTGTATGGGCTAGCGAGAAGATAAAACAACAATGAGCATAATGTGGATGGTAGTTGGTTTGATAACAGGGCTGAAAGTTTATTTAAAATCTTCATCTTCCATCAATGAAAACCTTAAGCTACTAAATGTGCCCCGTATCTCTGAAGAGAGCCATCAACAATATATTTTCGTTTGAAGGCCCACTTGCCCCAACGAGATTTGCTCTAGAGGTTAAAGACCAAGTATTGTTATATAGTAGTGCGTCATACTCAACTTGCATTACATGAAGCCAAGGAGGATGATCCATAGCTTTTTTGTAAGTGGAAGGTTCAAAAGAATCATCAATATCCGGATATGGTAAAATTTTGGTATAGAAATACCAGTCTTAACGCGGGTTATCATGGAATGAACATTAATGTCTTGAGTTTCTTAAGTAGTTGAAGAAGTAGATGGGAGAAGTGGGTGATGCAAGTGAGAACAAAGGATTGGACTCAGATGAGGGAATTGTAGAAGGTGAGTGATGAGACAATGAAACAACAGGAAGAGGGTGAAGGTGAAAAACTAGAATCAACAGTTGTATTGTCAAAAAACTTAAAATAATTGTTAGGCAAAGAGTAAGGAAAACGAAACTCAATAAAAATAACATGGCGAGAGATTATAGTCTCACTAAAAGAAGTTAAACAAATATAACCTCTGCGATTAGTATCATAACCAAGAAACAAACATAATGAAGAACGAAAATCAAACTTACGTTGATTATACGGGTGTAACAAAGGATAACAATCACAACCAAAGACCTTTAGAAAATTATAATCAAATGTAAGAGAAAACAATTTTTCATAGAGACTTATATGGTTTGAAACTGAAGTAGGCAGGATGTTGACAATATGAACAATAGAAGAAAAAGCTTCACCCCAAAGTTTTAGAGGTGAAAAGGAGGCAACAAGAAAAGCTAAACTGGTGTCAACAATGTGCCTATGTTTTCATTCAATGGAGTCATTATGCGCGTGAATGTGTGGGCAAGTGATTATGTGAGAAATGATATATGAATGTAGAACTTTGGTTAAAGATAAGAACTCTTTTGCATTGTCACTTTGCAAATATTTTATAGAACACCCAATTTGTTTTTCTACAAGCTTTTCGATGGAAGGTGTACCCAAAATGGATGGTTTAGATTCATTGGTAGTGGATGAAAATAACGAAGTATTAGCAAAAATATCAAAGGAATGACATGGGTCAGACCCTATCCAACAGTGTAGTGCAAATTTGAAGCATAATTAATATTGAACACGAAACTGTTGAGACGGAGAGGAAACAAAGCTAGACCACGAATTGTTGTTAGAGGTGCGAGAGAGAAAATTTGTCTTTTATTGTTGGAATACATTCGTGAAGAACCACGACCACCCCGAAAATAGTTTTCGAGAAAGAAAGGTTTTGAAGATGACACGTGACCCCAATTGGTAGAGGTAAAATTAACATGTGCGAGAGAATGATCAAGAAACTTGTGTTTTTCGAAACGATCTTCTTGAGCCAAAAGCAAAGTCTCAATGTCTTCAATGGTATACGAATCAAGACGAAAGGTGATGGAAGTAATAAATTCGTCGTACTCCTCCGGTAAACCATCTAAAATGACGTTGATATGATCTTTGGAAAACACCATAAAACCAATAGCAGCAAGAGAGTTGACCACCCTTTTGATGTCAATAAGATATGCTCAGGTTGAACAATCACGTTTTTTATATTTGAGTTGAAGTCTGAGTTTGCGAATCTTTGCACGAGTATGTGAGGCATAGTAAACGTTCAACTTATCCCATATGAGATAAGCGGAATGCATGCAACCATTTGGGTGAGCAAAAATTAGACATGGAAAACAAAAGGCAGGCAACAAAAAAATTATCTTGTTACCTGTGCAGAAGAAAGGAGGGATTGACAATATTAGTGGAAAGATAATGTGGAGAAGTAGCAAAGGATTTCAAGAACCAAAGAAAACCAAGATCTTCAACCTGAGCAAGAACTTGCCGGCATCAAACAAGAAATTTTTCATCATTTAGTTTTAGACTAAGAGGGGTGGAGAAAGTATGGAGTTGAGTGGAAGGGTTTGAAGTAGAATTGGTTAGGCAAGTAGGAGAAGAAGAAGATGACATTTTGAAAAAAAAAAAAACGAGTTCATGATACCATGTAAAAAAGACAAAGAGGAGAGAGAGAAAAGGCAAAAAGAAGCAAACACAAAATGAATCTTATTCATTTAGTAATTACAACAACTATGTTATAGGTATATATAAAACTCGAAAATAAAGTAATAAAATTATGTAACCGATTGAGTATGAGTATCATGCATATCTTTTAACATTGGTTGACATGAAAGAGTAAGTGAATTAAATTTATTTAATTGGTGAATTTTAATAATAATGTTGAGATATTTAAATCATTTTAATACAAAATCATGATATGAGAGAGAAAGAGAAATGAAAAAATTAGAAGATATGAGATCAGAAAGAAGAAATAATAAATTAAAAAAAAAAACTGAATGATTAGTTCTCAATTTCTACTGTCTAATGTTCAAATCTAAATCATTTAGTTAGGGGGAGAAATGACTTGTATTATTTTATATTATGACTAATTAAGGAGTTGGTATAATACAAATGTATAGATTGCAGCATGCGTTTCTCCGTCATTACACACGCCTCTTTCTGACTTCTCTAATTCACTAACCCTTTTTTATATCGTAATTTACGTTCTGTGTTGTTTATAATTTTCATTTAGTCTTTAATAAAAAAAAATTATGGTGTTTGGGTTCCGATTTGGTTTTATATTTTGTATTTCATTCTAGTTGTCACATTGACTTTCTGAAATAGATACATTGATGAAAATAAGTGATAAGAATATTTTCAACCACGAAAATATGTAAGAATGTTTGAAGGACTACCAGAAAAATTAGAAAAATATTTTAAGGAAGAACTAAATAAAGTTTAAAAAAACATAAGAATTGTAAACTAGTGAGTATGAGTGGATAAAAAAACAGAAGGAGACGGATGGCCCAATCCATTGGCCCTTGGATCCTCCACAAGTAACAGCTACTCTCCAGCTCATATATTTCTTCTTTTACTTTTTTTAAATTCACTATTTAATATCTCATCTAGTTTCTATTTTTGATATGTTATTTATGATTTAGTCCTGCATAAAACATTGTAGATTTTAATCTTTATACATATATTTTGAGTTTGTTTTAATCTTGAATATGTGTGAGGTTAAAAATAATAATTTATGGAAGTTATTTGTTGAAACTGAGTAGATATATGTTTTTGAATGGTGGTGGTGAAAATAGGTTAAATGTAGTTAGATATGGGCCAACACAAGAGCCCTTTCCATGATTGTGGGCTTTGAGCCCAACAACAATACTATCCCTTCCTACCCAACATACCATTCATTCATTCTTAGATTCCTTCACTAACTGCCACACTCTCACTCTTCTCTGCAACTCACCATGGCTGCATCTCTAACTACATTCTCCAGGCTCTTCTCTTCCACCACCGTCTCTCTCCTCCCTTCCAAAACCCTCCCTTCCAAATTCTCTATTCGCCTTCCTGCTTCTCGCCATGCCAAACCCCTCAGATTCTCCTCCTCCTCCTCTTCCACCATCACCGCTGCCATCAGCGTCGGCGACAAGCTTCCGGAGGCTACCTTCTCCTTCCTGGACTCCGACGGCGAGGTCAAGACGACGACGGTGTCGGAGCTGACGAAGGGAAAGAAGGCGGTGCTGTTCGCGGTGCCGGGCGCGTTCACTCCCACGTGCTCGCAGAAGCACGTGCCGGGATTCGTGGAGAAGTCGGGGGAGCTGAAGGCGAAGGGGGTGGATACCATTGCATGTATTTCGGTGAACGATGCTTTCGTGATGAAGGCTTGGAAGGACGACCTCAAGGTTAACGACGAGGTGCTCTTGTTGTCCGATGGAAACGGAACGTTCACGAAAGCCATTGGATGCGAGCTCGATCTCAGCGACAAGCCCGTTGGGTTGGGCGTTAGGTCTAGGCGATATGCTCTCTTGGCTGAGGATGGGGTTGTGAAGCTCTTCAATTTGGAGGAAGGGGGTGCCTTCACTTTCAGTGGCGCTCAGGACATTCTCGATGTCCTTTGAATTCGAATCTTGTAGTTCTTCTTTCTGTTTCTCCGGATACACGAGTTACTCTTTTTGTTAGTTGGTTTAGGGTTTTCTGAATAACGTAGATGAATTAGATCTCAATGGTGTTATCTCTGCATGTAATAATAAAACCCTGTGCTGGTGTTCAGCTTTTGTGGCGATTGGCTTAGCATTTGCAGGACTTTGAGCTTCTTCTTTTTTATCGTTTTTTAAAGAATGGGTAAATTAGAATTTGATTGAAGCGTTCTTGTTGATGTATTAAGTTTTGGCCTTTTTGTTACACATGCCAGCGAAAATAAATGGACTTGATCTAGATCCTGTTCTATTGGATAGTTTGGATTTGCTTTTAATGATCATTAAGCTTTGACATGTTTGATGTTGGCTCTTGATGGTTAGAAACGTCGAAATCATGTCTGGTAAAGTAACCTCGCAAAGTGTAAAGAAAGTGCTTCACTTTCTTTGTTGAAATCAGATGGATCTCTTGCGCTCCTCAAATGATTGATTAAGTTATAGCTACATGTACAACTTGGTAAGCAAATCCTAGTTTTGAGGTTAAAAGGAGACATTCATCTTCTCACTTCTGTGTTACTATATAGTTTTAAGTTAAATAATAAATCCTAGTTCTAAGATAAAAGAGCCCTTAACCAATTAAAAACTATGATTTGATGTTATAAAGCTTAATTGTTTCCAAAAATATATAATCTGTCATGTTCAAAGGAAAATCCTTGTGGGCTCCAACAGAATAAGAACACTTTTTTAGGAGGGAGGGGGAAGTTTTGTTTGATCAAACAAGAAACCTTGGGGTTGGTAACCAACAGATCATCACCAACAATTTGTACGTGGGTTCCAACCTCAGCAGTCAGCTTAGAATAGTGCCCCCAGTCATCCTGGTCAAAAGGATCCTCAATTGACACAATTGGGTACTCTGACACAAATGACTTGTACAGATCTTTCAAAGCATCTCCAGAGATCTTCTGTGAGCCATCGCTGTTCTGCAGGTCAAACCGAAAAGGCCAAGAAACAATTAATCTAGATCTAATTATGTAAGAATGGTATCAATATTTTCAATTATTTAATAATATTTCCACATACACTCGTCCATTCCTTTTTGTAAGTATAATGAATACTACCAAACAGGAAATTAAGTTACAATCAAATTCTCAAGCCCTTTTAATAACAAGCTTATGTGTACCGTATGATGTCAACATGATTATTTTCAATTATAATGATGTATTTGTAAATTTGAATATGAAAGTGAAATCGAAAAATGAACCAGCTTACTGATATTTTAATAATTTACACTCGTTCTTGCCAAAACAAATACTTCTTTTGCTACTAAGGTGTACGCACTGGAAAGTGGATGGGGATTAGAGGATAAATCTGCACACATGGATAGCGAGGAAAGAATCAACTTATTCAAGATAAGGATCAGTTGCAAATGAGTGACAAAGTAAATTCCACTGGGGGCAAGTGGGAATAATTGTAAAGAAATGAAAGAATGGAAGTAGGCAGAAATTGGAAGAAGGTTATGAAGCCCTTCGGGCTGCATGGTTAGAAGACTCTTGCAGTCTGCTCTATCGTTACATTTTCCTTTTAAAATTTAGTGTTTAGACAGTTTTTATTTAATATTGTTTCCAATGAATCTCCAACACTCTTTGCTATGCATGTTTCCTTAATTGGGAATTATTCACATTCACCTGTAATTAGATATTTGATTTTTATCACTTTCCAAATCAAACAACAGTTTGCAATAATAAGCTAAATAATAAAGAGGTCAAATCTTCCTTGAAGTTCAAATCGTATGTTTTGTCTTCCTTGTAGAATTCGGAAGCAGCAACATCCATTCCAATGACAACCTAAGAGCATAATAGTAATTTTCAAAGTTGTGTAAAAGAAGATACCTGAAAAACCAAAGCACAATAAACAGAATTTTGATGAGAGAAAAATACTAACTTTGCCTGTGTGACAGCTTTGGCAATGACAGTTTTGAGCGATCCCAAACCTTCCTTGTTTTCCTGAACACTCAAAAAGAGCTTATCAGTCACTGGCCAAAGGATAAGCAGGTACCAGAGTTCCATGCATAAAAAGAAACGAGTTGAAAATCATCATTGACCTGAATGTTAGGGGCAAAGCCACCTTCGTCACCAACATTTACTGCTTCTTGGCCATATTTCTTCTTAATCACAGACTGAAATAAAATGAGAATAGCCCCTCGTCAATAACTACGACACAGTTGTACATATCTACAATCAGGTTAACAAACCATAACAGCATGAAAGCATTCAAAGATAAGCACCAGGCCTATGAAGCAATGAGAACTTTAAAATGTTATCTATTACATTAAATGATATCCTAATTTGGCAAAATTTTAAAAATACATGTGAGAAAAAGTAAATGGATGTAACATGCAAACTAACCTTCAATTTGTGATATACTTCTACGCCCATCTTCATGGCTTCCTTGAAAGAGGAGGCTCCCACGGGAAGAACCATAAACTCCTGCATATTCATAGTATTACATAAATATGAAAATAACCAAACAAAAAAAAATCATGTCTATCAAACTAGCCTGTTAGATCAAAACTTCTGAAAGATCCTTGCTCTTTTGCATAAATATAAACAGCATATATCAAACAAATAGTAGAGTCCCCAACATTGAAGATACACATTTATGTAAATAAAAATGTGTAACCAGTGTAGGTACATTAAAATCAACAAACCTGCAAAACTGGAGTTTCAACTTCAACAAAACCTAAAGAATCCATAGTCCTCCGTATCTCTGATCTATTTGAATGAAATTGATTAGAAGATCGATTTGAATCCGGTTCCTTGCTCAGCAATACATAAGATAGGTTTGTTAATCAGTCTAAATGGCCAAAGGGAGCCTATGATCCCTGAAACCAAAAATCTAAATCTTCTTTCAAATCAAATCCAATCAAATATATAATTAAGGCAAAAATAAAAAGTATCATTAAACTTACAGCCACAAGATTTCAAGAAAAATAAATGTAAACATGTGATAATGTATTACAACCCAAAATAGACATATTCAACATCATTCTTTTACCAATAATAAAGAAAATTAAGCACCACAATGCCATAAGGCTCCTTGCTATGTGAGGTTATGCGAGAGGGTCATTAGCATATGCAAAAAAAATAATTCTGGATTCAAATCCATTATGCATGACCAAACTGGTCACCAAGGTTGAACTTTACCGTAATAGTTTTATCAAAATGTTACACCAAACAACATGATGGCTATAATGTTTTTTCTTTTTTAGTCTAGATTATTTTGGAGGAGAAAAACATTAAAAGTGCAAGACATTCTATAGCTGAACTGAAAACACTCCCCTAAGAACTCAAAGTACAATTATAACCTAATTGTCTTTGTTATTCACTTATTCCACTGAGTCCAATACCTAGAGTCCCTTCACTTCTGCTTAAGAATTGTAGTTTTGACCCTTGATATCCTCCCATGAATTAATAGAATAAATTGTTCTGCTTGATCTGTTCCTTATCCCACATATCAAAAAATAAAAAATGAGGTCTCACCGATTAATTCGAACATGCAAGCTACACACAATACATGGGCCGTACATAGGTGAAAAACTATCAAAATTCTGTCTGAAAAAAAATTAAAAAATAGAAGTTGCCCCAAAAAGAACGTTGTACCGTGCTACAAAAACAGTATGAAATGAAATCACAAACGTTCTCTTTATCAGGCGAACTGTGAGAAAACGAACCCAGCAACTTTGCAGTGACAAATCGTAGTTGAGAGAAATGAATGAACTATACCAGTGGATGCACCACTTGGAACAGCAGCTCTAGCAAAAGTACCATCGGAGCATGCCAAATCAACCTAACATAGCAACCATTCATCACATCAGAAAAGTTTCTGATAACAAACCATCGCTCTATCTCATCATATTCAGATTCAGTCATGAAAAAATAGAAAAGACAAACAACAAACTGTGCGGATTGTAAAATAAAACACATCCGAAAATAAATACATAAATAAAATACCGAGAAGGATTGAAAGTGTAAAGTAACCTCGCAAAGTGTAAAGTGCTTCACTTTCTTTGTTGAAATCAGATGGATGTCGCTCCTCAAATGATTGATTATTTTCAAGTTATAGCTACATGTACAACTTGGTAAGCAGATCATAGTTTTGAGGTTAAAGGACACACCCATCTTCTCACTTCTGTGTTACTATATAGTTTTAAGGGTATACGCATCCTAGTTTTAAGTTAAACAATGAATCGTAGTTAATCATCAACTTATCGTTTAATATTACTAAAATAAGCTAATAATTCTTTCAGAAACTTGCATAGAACTATGCAACTAAAATAATTAAACCTGGTACAATTTATATCTTTTGCGGCTCCAGCTAAGTCTCTTATAAAGGTAATTGTATGATTTTCTAAGATAAAAGAACCCTTAACCAATCTTTTGAGCTTGTGTTTAACTTCCTCTTCCTTGGGCATCTAACTTCGTCTCCTTGCCAAGGGGTTTAAAAACCCCCTTTTAGATGTAATATCAGCAAAAGTATGTTTTCCAATGTAGAACATACATATACCACATTCTTGTGATTTTAGGCACCTGTCCTTTTCCAATCATATGCATTGAACAACGGGGGCAAGGATTTTCCTTTTCAGTCTTCTCGTTATTCAGTCCTACTACTCAATTCTGAGGATACAATTTGGGCCTCCAGCAGCATTCCCTCCTCTCTTAGACCGGAAATTAGCAGGGAGCACATGCGGGCATTTAAAAGCAAACCCCCGTCAGTCATTTCCCTATACCAAAAGTATGCACCATTGAAATCTTTTAAGTCACAATGTCCCTTAACCAGAATGTTATATGTATCAGCTTTTGGAACCAGTCCTTTAGCCTTCATATCATCAACAATATGCTTTATTTCTGAAACCCTTCTATCTCTAAGATATGCTAGAATCAAGCAATTGTAAGTCACCTTGTCCGAATCAACTCCCTGATCAAGCATCTGTTGGTGCAAAGACACTGCCTTCAGAACATTTCCATATTCAGCATAACTGTAAATCATTTCATTATATACAAATCTATCGGGAATCAAATCCATTTGTAGCATTTCCTGAAACATTCTCTCCACTTCCGCCAAGCCTACCTTCCTGCATGCATAGATCAAAGGATGAAAAGTCCCAATTGTAGGCTTTATGCCTACCATCTTCATCTTATCATACAATTCAATACATTTCTGGGTGTTTACTGACTTGGCATATCCTGAGATCAGAGAATTGTATGTTACTACATCTGGATTACAGCCCTTGCCTACCATTTGGAGAGCCAAATCCTCAGCTTCCTTCACCCTTTCATTTCTTCCGAGTCCATTTATCATCGTATTGTATGTCACAAGAGTTGCATCTATTCCACCTTGCACCATTTCATCAAAAAATCTGAAAGCATCTTTCAATTTACTTAGTGCAAAACTGGCTTCAATGAGCATATTATATATTTCTGCATTCGGAGAAACCCCGCGACCTATCATATCCGCAAGCACAATCTCAGCATCAAGAAGCTTGCGATCTTTGCAAAGACAATTTATTAGAGAACCATAGCTGATGACATTAGGCTTTATCCCCGCCTTCTCCATTTCCTCGAGAATCTCGAAAGACCTGACAAAATGGCCCCTCTGACCATAACCATGAATCAACGAGTTATAAGTCTCCACAGTGGGGGAAACATCCTTCTCTATCATCCTCTTAACCCACGTCTCTGCCTGGTCCACCTCCCCAGTTTCGCAGAACTTGCTAATGAGGGTATTAAAAGTTATGCGGTTAGGCTGCAGCCCTCGCTCCTCCATTTCTTCAATTGCCAGTGTAGCTTTCTTCACGTCACCCTCTTCGCAATATGCATTCACCAGTATGTTATATGAAATCCTACTTGGAGTAACTCCATTATGCACTAGTTTGGCCAGAACCTCTTCAGCCTTTTCAATCCTTCCAACCCTGCAAAGTCCATTCAACAAAATACAATACGTTCGCTCATCAATCATTATTTCTTTTCCATCAAAGAAACTATGATCACCTGCCACATTCGAATGACCATCAAACACCACACTCAAAAACCCACAAGGTAAAAAACCACAGCCCTCCATCTCTAACAACACCTTCCTCGCTTCTTCCACCCTGCCGGAGCCACAGAGGCCACTTAACAAGCAATTATAAGTGACAAGATTACACTCCACATTCAGCTCCTTCATCCTCTCCTTGAAGCCAAAAGCTTCCTCTAACTCGCCCACCTTACAATACCCATCAATGAGCGTGTTACAAGTTACAGTATTCGGAGCAATATTTCTGCGAATCATTTCATCGAACAGTTTCCTAGCATCCTTGATCCTTCTGACTTTACACAACCCACCCAAGATCAAGTTATAAGCAAAAACATATGGACCCAGTCCTTCCTTTTCCATGGAACTCACCAAATCAAAACCCTTATCGAGGTCCTTCAACATCACCGCCGCCTGAACAGCTTTCCCGTAAGTAATAACATCGGGCTGAATATCAGAATCCACAACGTCAGCGAAGACGGAAAGGGTTTTCTCGAAATGTCGGGAAGCCACCAGGGTTCGGAGCAAACGATTGACGGAACGCGTGGAGGGGAGAAATCCGTCTTTTCGCATTGAAAAGTACAAGTCGGTGGCTTCGTTGAGCATTTTGGAAACGGAGCAGAGCCATAAGAGGGTGTCCGAAAAGAGGGGTTTAGAGACGTGGGCGTGGAGTTCGCAGAGAGAGGAGAATGTGGTTTTGGAGAGAAACAGGGATTTGAGGAACCTTCTCGCAGTGATTGTGCGACCGCGGTTGAGTAAGTCTTCGAGCTTTTGAACCTTTTTAAGGCGATGCTGGTATTTTGGGTCGGATTCGCAGAGTGTGAGTGATTGGGAGCAGAAGAAGGAACTGAAATTGTTCAAGTGCGATTTGGGAGGAAGGCGAAGAGCAGAACGAGTTCCAAACACCATCATATGGCGCGCAAAAACCCTCCTTCTCAATATTCACGTTGCTTCTGGAATTCTTCACATCCCAAATAACTCCTCTTACATTTATTTTTTTAGTTAAATATAATAATTTATTGTTAAAATTAGTTGTTAGATGGAAATAAGAGAAGAAGGTAACGGTCAAGAATTATTATTGTACATAAAAAAAATAATATAAAAAAATGATATTTTGAAAATCATGAGGATAATAAAAAATAAATTTGTAACTAAATAATATAAAAAAAATAATAAAATAATAAAATTAAGAATTATAATATGATTATATAAAAAATATGATTGTAAATATATCATTACTCAAAAATATATTAAAAGCTTCCAGTAGAAAATGTCAGTTTTCTCGATATTCTATTTCACATAAATTATTTCACCATTTAAAAGGAAGCCAATTTAATTATTAACTTTTGGTACGTCAGTAAGCAAGTAACATAAAATAATGCTAAAAGAAACTTTTTCCTTTTTTATTTATAAGAAATTAGAAAGGTTTTGATAACATTATAAAAAAAACATACATTTGATATTGTTTATGATAATATAATAATATTTTTAAATTAAAGAATAATATATTAATTTATTAAAGTGTGAAATGTATGTTTTTAATGTTAAGGGTGTTAATATTTATGTAAGTAAGTCCCTTACACGGCATACAGAAACAAAGATACATATAATATCTAAAATGTAGGATATGGACACACAAATCTATATATTATATAATTATGAATTATATAAATTGATAATAAAAATTTATGTGCACAAGTATGTTTCAGATTATTTTTTAGAACAGAAAAATGTTTTTCATGACTGGTTTAAAAGAATTTGTTTCTTATTTTAAAAATCATAATAAAAATTTATCCAATAAGTTTGAGATTTTAGAAAATTAATGTATTTTTCTTTTTTAAAATTGTGTTAAAACTGTACTAGAATCGTCAGAAATCCAACAAATACTTTTTGAATTGGACATTTCACGGATACATGTCCTACAAGTTTCACACGAGTTTCAGTGTCTGATATGAGTATCCGACACCGATACGTCGTTTAAGAAAAGTGTTTGAGATTTTATAAGAAAAGTGTTTGAGATTTTATAGGTTAATATGTCAGTAGAAATACAAAATGAAAGTCTGTAATTTATCCCATTTCTTGAAGTTGCTTATTTCTTCAAACAAATACAGTGTAAAGAAAGGTTAAAAGAAGAAAAAGAAAAACTACAAAATCTTATAAACAATCCATCCAATCAAAGATGTTTGCTCCTGAGGAATGCCACATGATTGGTGCGTTCTTGTTCTGCATGCTTCCCTTTTCATGTGAAGAACTTCCGTAATTTCCTTATATATCTTTGCAGTATATTCACAAGAAAACTATCTCTTTAGAGTCACTGACTCTGATTATGCGACACCTTAAAGAATGACCACCCTTTCTTTTACACTAACAAGTTTGTAATTCGCCAGAACTATGTTGAAAACAGTATAATACACTTTGATATGAAGGCATGGAAGCTGAAGTAGCCGAATGAAGAAATGCCATGTCCTTCTAGGACTGGGGAACAATGGTGCCGACATATCCAAATGCCATAATGAAGAAGGCAAGAGCTTGGATAAAGAGGAATATGAAGTAGTGGTTTTTCCCGAACATAACATCATAGCAGCCACAAAAGAAGAGGTAGAATGCGAAACCAAGTTCTAACAAGTGAATCCTGATGATATTTTAACACAAAAACAACAAATATAGGTAAGAAACTCAATATCATATACGAAATTAAGGTATCAAATAAGTGAGGCAAGAATACTCATTCATACCTGTCTCCAATCTTGAATCGAGGCTTTTTAGGTGCTTTACCTCCTGCTTTAGCCTTCAAAGCATCACCAAGTTTTTCTGTCACAACCCATTCGTTCACTCGACTAGCCTCCAGTAGGCCAATAATCGTTGCCTTTGTTCGGTGCAGAGACATGACATTCTCAAAGAGAATCCAGAAGACCAGCAAATGGAGTGACCTGGAACACAGAAAACACAAGGAATAAAATCAACAATGTTTACTTGAAAAACAAGTTTCTTTCTTTGAAACTTTGTTCATTTGACAATAGAGCTAATCTTGAGAGAAACCAAAACCTTGGAGTTCCAACTGCATTTAGAATTGTGATGACAGAAGGGATGTAGACAGCTCCCCACTTTGGGACCACAACCTCAGGCACCAAAACTGTTGCAGGCAATACAATGCAGTAGAACACAAAGGTGTTGATGTGTGCTACGACCTTCCGAACAAAGAAGAAGCTGTATATCACATGTATTTTCTTCCACAATGACACTTTCTGCAATGGAAATACATATGAATTTTGAAGTAGTCAACATATTTTGTCCTGCTCCTGTATATTCATGATTATTCAAGTAAACAAAACAAACTAACCTTGTTGTTTATGATCTCCAAGACCATTTTTCTAAAAAGATTGGCTGGACCACAAGACCAACGGTGCTGCTGGTAACGGTAGGCCTTGAGAGTGCTTGGCAATTCATTTTTAACCTGTAGCCAAAGGAATAACTCATGTCAGAGTAAAATTGATATCACATACACAGCACAAACATGAACTAAAGCAGAAGTGATGACTAAAACATGAATTCTAGTAGGTAAGTTTGGAGTAACAGAACCTTCAAGTCGGACAAGTATAAGAATTTCCATCCTTTGAGACTGGCTCGCACAGCCAAGTCCATATCTTCCACTGTGGTCCTATCCTTCCATCCACCAGCTTCATTCAACGCCGAAATTCTCCATACTCCCGCAGTCCCTAAGGTAATTTAAGAGTACAAACAGAAAAGAATGACTAAACCTGCCACATGAAAACAAGAGCTAGCTTCCACTATTGCACAAAATTCCCTGTTGTTTTTTTTCCTTACAAAGACAAATGGACAGATATAAAGGTGAAAACATTTGGCATCATGTTACCATTGAATCCAAAGAAGGCGTAAGTGGAAGATCCCACTTCTTGTTCCACAGTAAAATGGTAATCCAGTGACATCTCTTGCATTCTGGTCATCAAACATTCATCGGCATTCACTGGAATCACAGAATAAAAAAATAAAAAAATTTGCTTCGTTAACGACTTAGCTGGCATGAAATTTGCAATGGCATTATGTAATTAAATTGATTTTGCAGGAGTTAAAAATAGATCCAGTTGTCGGTTAGTAGAGATAGACAGTGACTACGAAATAAGGTCCACCATTAAATTGGCACATGCAACTGCCGGAAGGAGCAGAAGACAAGTAAGGGGAAAAAAAGGAAGATGAAGTAGCACAATAAGAACAATGATGACAACAACAACCACAATAATATCACAAACGGTGTTGTTCCTCACAAGACAGAAATACCCTTTGAAGTATTCATACATGCAATGCAGCTTTCAAGTATTGCCCTCCTATCTGGTGGCAGAAATCCGCAATAATAATATTTGGACCCCTCAAATATTCAATTTACTAGCTAAAAACAAAATAATCACCGTAGAAAAAAATAAAATTGGTACTACTCATGCCCGAAACTACTCTTTATGTCAGTGGAGTGTGGCCCTTCACCAGTTCACATTTTAGAATTTATAGCATCCTTGAAACTCACCTATACAACACACATTTTTCTAAAACATTATCATCTTCTTTTTGTTTTATTTTCTTTCACTATTATGAGCTCACATGCATTTTATTTCTAAAAACAAAAATGTACTTTTGTTTGATCATATGCATGGTTGTTTTCGCAACTTATATGCTTTAATAGAGTTTTTGTAATCATTATTGTTTCATGAAAATTATATGTCATGTTGCAGTATACACGGATGTATGTAGGGCTGGTAAAAGTAAGTATATGACGAAAAAGATGTCAAATACTAACTTTTGAGACTCAGATTAAAGAAATTCTGTGTTTGTTTAAACATTCTATTTTGACCTTCTTAGTCACTTACTAATCCAGTCAAAGATGCTTTTTACCTCTAAATTTTAATTACCCTTTTCAGCATTAAGCAGTTGTCCAATGTTTTATCAGAGTTTTCGGCCACACAATGACACAACCAAACGCTATTCAGCTATAAATGAATTCATTAGCCAGGACAATGCATACGTGACAACCATTATTATATCACGGTTAATCATCTAACAGTTCATAGATGACTTTTCATGACAGACTGTCCCCAAAAATAATGTAAAGTTCAGAGGTTTACCAATCTGCCATTCCCACTTTTTTTCCACAGCACGGGACAAAACTCAAAAGAAATCAAACCACGGAAATGCAACTAAAAAAAAGAAAAAGAAAAGGAGCATTTGCTCCCTGTAGTCTGCATTATAGTTTTTGGAGGGGAGTAGAAACAGTGTGCCCCACAGACACAAAGAAGTGAAAAAACGATAAGAAAAGGAATACGTGGCTTAAATCAAAGGCAACCAGGAAAGTTGAAGGTGCTAGACTGCGATGTGTACACGGTGTTCAACCACAAAGTGGGACCTACCTCTCCCCAACCAAACAAACAAACTAGTTCTTGAAAACAAGTTCAAAACAAAAAACCCACCGACAGTTTTGAAGAACAAGTTCTGATTTTAGGACTCGTTGTCTATTAATCTAAGATACTAAGTCTAGATTAATCCAACGAAAGCCGCTATCAAGAAAACCCGAAACCTAAATTAAGCAAGGGTTGTTGTCCCTGTGATTGCTGATGTTGAATGTTAGGAGTTAATTAAGAAAGACTCAACTCACATAAAAACAAAAATAATAGATTACCAAATTTCCACCGTGCTTGAATGAGAGCTAGTTCGGGATTGTGCACTAAGAATGGGACGGTGCGCCACAAGAAATCGGGCTCTGGTTGAAAATCAGCGTCAAAGATTGCAACACAGTCACATTGTTTCACGTAGCTACGCTTCATGCCTTCTTTGAGAGCCCCTGCTTTGTACCCATTCCTGTTGTCTCTAACCTCATACTTTATGTTCACCCCTTTGCTTGCCCATCTTTGACATTCAAGCTGCACCAACTCCTGCATTTGTTAAGTCACCACCACAAATGATTCAGAATGCCCCCAGATAACAATCACATCATTCATGATTGTCCAAAATCCAGACTTTGTACGTTCCCGGAAGAGTAACAACATTCACATGGAACTAACATCAGTAGCTAACCATGATCAGTTTTAATGCTAACCTTGATTGTTGGATCAGTGGAGTCATCAAGGACCTGTATGATGATCCTATCTGAAGGCCAAGAAAGCCCACACGCAGCACCAATTGAGAGCTGATAAACCTGCATTAAGATCGAGGCTCAAAAGTCAAAAGTGTTTTACATGATAACAAATGTTAAAAGTGATTGAAAAAAAGAGCTAAGTACTATATAGTATGTACCTCTCTTTCGTTGTACATGGGGACTTGAACGAGGACCATAGGGTAAGAAGAGTTTCCCAACTCTATGTCGTCCTTCATTGGCTCCCATTTGTAACGTTTCTCGGGCTTTCTCACGAACAACTTCACCAGAGTTATGACAACGCCCATGTAGACCCTCTCTATGAACATCATCACCGACATGATCAAGCACAGAAACACAGCTAGCCTCAGCAACGGGACAATCAATGGCGCTTTGATTTGATTCCAAACCAATGCAAGCTGTGTGGTGAGGTCATCTTTGGCCCCTAGGAACGATTCAGGGATAATGGTACTGGAAGGAAAACGATCCATTGGAACCGTTTTGAAGTTTGATGTCAGAAGAACAAAAGAGTGCGATGAGTAATGGGAAGCAAAGCTAGGCCAAGCTCAAGGTGTGAGTGGTAGATCCAAAAGAGTTTAAAAGAATCACTTCAATGGAATATTTTCCTTTTCGTGATGGTTGTTTTGCTTCTGGGCCACGCAAAACAAAGGAAGCAGAGCTGGAATGTCAGTCACTCTAGCACAAACACTCCCCACAAAGAAAGCTAGAGAGAAAAGGATAACATGCCAGATCTCAAAACACTTTTTTTTTTTTTCTTTTTTTGCTTTTACAAGCTCTATGTACCAATGAGTGATTCTCCTGAAATGGGAGACCACAAGAGTTGTGACAAATCCTGTTTTGCTTCAGCAATCAAACCAGCAGAGAAGTAGAACACCGCATGTAGGAAATGCAGAATGAGAGAGCAAAGAGATGTGAAAAAAAAAGGAACAAAACCAACCAAAAAAACAGAAAAAAGACAGAAAATGAAGAAACAAGAAGTAAGGGAGGAGAATGGGAGAGAATGTCTTTATTTTTGTTTTTAGAGGTTCTCTTCTCTCTGTGGTGCTTCGATTCTCTCTCTTGAATGGCTTTTTATAATGTTGAGGTAAGTGTTAGTACTAAGTTGTCCAGACAGAAGCACGAGTGTGTGGCTTATATAAAATAAGCAACACCTTCGCAAGGTAGGGTGGGAATATCAAAATACAAACATTATGAAAATCACATTAAGAACGTTATAATCATTTGCCTTAATTTTCCCGGTACATGACATTTCACTTGCCTAATACGAAGTTAATTCTATATACTTTCTCTCTTTACTTTTTAGTCACTATTTTAACTTATATTCTCTTCTCCTTTGCTTTCCACACCCCTCATCCTGGCCCACCCTTTTTTATATGAGACTTACGCGAGTCAAATCTTATTCACAACTATACTCTTATTCAATATAAACACCTAAAGTAGAGTTTGTTACAACATTTTCTTTATTTTATTTTCAACATGAGTTCACTTTTTACATTTTTTATTTACTTTCAAAAAAATAACATCTTAAGGAAACAGTGTTTCTTATTTTATTTTTTTGTAAAGTTTTTCACAAAATATTCTCATACAAAAGTGAGAAAATAATTTTTAAAGTCAAAATGAAAAATATCACATTACTCCTATAAAATCATTTATTGGGGTAACAAGATTAAATATTTTACTAAAAATAACATTTTTTGTTTCATAAAAAATATACAATAATACTTAATAAATTATTCTATCAAACATAAATTTTCTTTGGACTCTGGAAACATGGACCTAATAATACCCTGTCCCGACAAATTACGACGATAATAGGCAGTTTTAAGTCATGAAACACTCTGTTTCCATTTTCTTTAACAATTAAACTTTTACAAATTACTAATCACAAATTTTATTAAAAACAAAATAATTATAATTATGAAAATGAAAATATGAAATAAAAAAAAATTAATTGGAGTAGAAAATTATTAAAATATGAGAACTATTACTAGATCCCATCATTTCCAGCACTGCCCTGGGTTTAATTTGACTTACAATATAATTGTTTTTATAATATATTAAATAAATACCGAACTCATTTAGTATCAAAACAAATTTAATAAAAATATATGTTTATTATTATTATTATTATTCAAAACACATGTTTGAAATAAGTTTATTTTTGTTGTTGCAAATTTAAAATGATTTTATTATTCTCCAGATATAATTTAGAAGAGGTTTTTATTTTACTCCCTTTTATCAAATGTTATTTACCTATAGGAGAAAGTATTACAAAGTGGACTTTAAACCTAACTCAACCCTATAAAATCGGCTTATAAGGTGGAGTTTGTATCCACTTATATACAATGAAATGTTCTAATCTCTAATCGATGTGAGATCTTTAACCGAAAGAAATATGTGATAGAGTGTATGAGAGAAATAATGTAAAATTCAAGTTACCTAAACAACTTATAAATCTTTATCAATGCAATCAAAATCTTTAATACTAAAACAACAAGGATTAAAATATACCAGATAAATCAAATTATAGTATAAAAAAATATCAGTTTTATTTATTTTAAAAAAATAAACTTATATAAAATTTAATGAACTAAAACATGTATTAAAAAAATAAATGAATAATTGATTATTGTTAAAACAAAGTAACATATTAGTTTTAGTTAAGTGTATAATAAAAAAATTGTATACTAATTTATTTACTTTTTTGTACTACATTAAAATTGGAAAAGTGATAAAAATAAAAATAGCAAAAATATTTTAGTAAATTAATCCTTTTAGCATGTACAAAGTTAATTGTTAAATTATTTATGGTTATTTCATTTAGTGACTTTTGATAATCTTTACACTGTGTTTATTTTATTTGTTGACTTTTAACCTTTCAGTAGTATAAGTATTTTTTATTATTATGCAAAAATGTCAAAATATTTTTAAGGTGTAGAAATACATATCATTATCATATTTTGAATCCAAAAAAAATAAAAATAAAGTAATAACATTTATTTAAAATTAATTAATTATGGTATAACGTTATAGTGTAGAATGGGATGTAATTGAGAATTCTTAAATATCACTATAAGAAATAAATCAATGTTTACTACAAAAATAAGTTAGTTTAACAACTTTAGGTCGACGCTAACTTTTCAATAAATAATAGAGTATGTTTAGATACTAATAAAGTCGTTTAGTCAACATTAATTATTTTTAATTTTTTTATTAAGTAAAAATAGTTGTATTTGTATCATATAAATGTCAATCTAATCGACATTAATTAAAATAAATATTAAAAATAAATAATATTTAAGTTAGTTTAATTTTTTTATAAAGTTTTTGTGTTAGACATCACTATGCAACTTGACATCACCTCAAGTAACAACAATCAGCCATCACATGAAAAAAAAAATTATTAAAAAAAGAAAAAAGAAAGAAAATACAAAAATATATATGGAGACTAGACCAAAACCCATATGTTAACACAAACGATACATAGGTAGATTATACCTATTCATAAAGAATTCTAAGAACAGACTAGTTGGGAGTCTATTATACCAATGACAAGATTCTCTATGAATAAATCCTAAATTAGCCAACTTATCAGCACACACATTCCCTTCACGAAAAATATGAGTTACCTTAAACCTGATTGTCCCACCAAAATTAAGACAAGTATTCCATCTAGTTTAATTGATACAAATATTATTTATTTGTAACATTTGTATTTATTTAAGTTAGTATTGACTAACTTTTATTAAATTTATTTATTTAAGTTATCATGGATTAAACTAATACTAATATAATATATATTTAATATTATTAAGTTAACATCGATCCACTCAACATTGATTTATATTATATGAATATATGCATTCTAGTGAAACAATTAGGACTTATACATTATTTTTAATCTAAATGTTTAAATTTAAACATGTCAAATTTTTTCACTCAATTTTTTTTTCTATATAAATATTCTCTACTTGTCTCTTTCATCAGGTTCATTTCATTTATCTACACTCATCTTCTTCATCAAAACTCATCTTTTTCCTCAATGCATCTCCTTCATTCACATTTATTTGTATAAGAATTTTTTGTTAAAATTACTATCATTAGAGTTAATCATGTTGACACAAATTAAACTAATATTAAAAATACATTAGCATCAATTTAGTCAACACTAAATTACTTTAATTAAAAAATAATTTAAATGTTAGCAATAAAATAACATTAAATTAGTCGTACTTAAAGTGTACCTTAAAAATCAATACTAATAAATTTGTTTATGTGATCTTTAAGTTTATTGCATATGAGACGGATACAACTATAAATCAATTAGTATTGATTTTTACTTATTATATTCAATTTTTTATTAATGAATATAACAATCTCATCATGAGTGAATTAGCAAAAAAATTTATTTACTATACTCAAATTTTGATGAATGAATTTAACCAACACTGAATATGTATTTTCTTATAATATAGTATTTATAATATTTTAGTTTATATTTTCCATTAAAAGATGTTTTTATGTAATATATATACACGTCGAATAGGAAATAAATAATAAATACTTTTATAATAGTCAAAATAAAACATTAATAGATTATAAATTCAAAATTTGTTCGTAACCATACAAACAAAAATAACCCCAAATCCGGATCAATAATTAATTGATATGTGTTTTTCTGCAAGCTTTAAAAACGAAGATTTCAAGTTGAGTATATTTTTGTTTTTAAAAATATGCATTTGAAGATTTCTTTTGTTCATAACTATAACTTATTAGTACTTTTCCTCCTACCAAATAATATAATGTATCAACACACTCTTAAATATATTTTACAAATAGGAAGAGTGGAATTCATATAAATTTTTTTTCTAACATTTTTATTTCAACCGACACACACATATATAAAAAAACGCGTCTATTATTTTTTGTTTTTAATCCGTAAGTTGACTGAGAAAAAAAAAAACAAAGTCTCCTAAAAGTATAAAGTGTTTTTGTTTTTCTTTTATTAAGAGAAACTCTGTTTTTGTTGTGACGGTGCAGTGGCATAAGAAGAAGGTTGGTGGTGTCTCTTTCGTGCCCTTAAATGTCCACCAACCAAACTCCTCCAGTGATGAATCTCTTTATGGTCAGCGCATCATGTTCCTTCTCTCCTTCATTGTTCATTTTTCTTTTTTAAATACACAAGCTTTACTCCTAAAATAAAATAAATGCATGAGCTTTACTTAAAGGTGTGGTCATATGTTATAAGAAAATAAAAAAGTCAATAATAATATGCTTTTACCAATTAAAATAAAAAGTGGTTGATAATCAATACACTAACAGCTGATATCAATTGAATTATCTTTTGCGTACACAGTATAAGTATTTATTATTAATATTAAAACAAATTCAAATAATACTTATAAGTACCAATTTATTTGTCGTATGTACGTGTAAGGGAAATATGAATATATTATACTGTAAACATCCCAATAGTATGACAATAATCAATTGCTTCACGCGATCGTAATATACTTTCGATATTAGTAGTACAATATGTACCGGGTGGAGTTGAGTGAATCAGATAACTCGGTATTAGGAGTTGATCGATCGGATAAATATTAGAAGTTGATCGATCAGATAAATTGACAAGAGATACACTATAAATGATAAATGATGTAATATACTATAAATTTGGTAAATATGCGATATACTAACATTATAAATAAACATTGTTATAGAAAAGTATACGTTTTATCAATATATCATTCCCTCTGATACAGAATACTTACTTTATTTTTGAATAACTTTTTGCAGGTTTACTCTCGATTGAGAACCAGAGAACAAATACGAGAAGACGAAGGATGAGCAACCGAAGGATGAGCAACCGAGGGATGATAAGTGTCAAATTTCAGTAATATTTCATAATAAAATATAGACACTTATGGATATTAATTGATAAAATAACTATAATACAACCCTTAATTTATAAATTTAAACTTTTTTTACATATTTTGTGATTATAATTTGAATTAGAACAATTATTCCCAAATTTGTGTTAATTTCAGGATTATAGGGAAGAATGAAGACGAAAGAACAAAATGAGAATATACAAAGCTAATAAGAAAAAACTGAAACACACTAGCATTCACCCAAGTTTGCCCAAACTCGTCCAATCCAGAAGCCCCCCAAGGATCTCGCCCAATCTCAACCATACGAGATCACTTTAGTGATGTTGGGCCTATTTTCGTTCAACTCACCAAGACGAGAAATTACTTAGCCCAAACCCAACTATGTTAACTATGAGACGTGAAACATAACCCTAAACATCAAGTTGAGAGGATGAACTTCAATCCCAATTTTCTCAATTGAATCAACTAATTATTTACTTTGCTTTTATTTAATTTTCAGGCAAACTATTGTCAATATCAACTAAAATCAAATTATTGTACATATTCTTATACTTAGTGAATATTATTATTAAAATTTTAAATAATTGTTTATTGTAGATTCGATATTCGAAAGAGATATATTATTGTACATATTCTGATTCGATACATTTACCACTATGTAAGTTGTATACAAATACATAAAAAAAAAAAGTGTAATGTAGCTTCTAGAAGAAATAAATTGTCATAAGGAAAAGGTAGGAAAACCAGAGGGAATAATCAGCAATACTAAAAGTCACAAATCTCTCTATATCTTCACCTAATACACTTTTCTTGGTCAAATAATGTATAATTTCTTTCAACCTTAAAAAATAACTATTTTTCTTATTAACTTGAAGTCATATTCTCAATAATCTCTACTAACGCATCATTAACTATAAGTATCTTAGACTAATATCTATATAGCATTATCTTTTAGTTTCAAGTCTTTCTCATGTAGATAACAAAGCATTGTCTAGAAATAAAGGATTTGATGATTTAATATGACGTTGTTGTTATAACTGTAGTATCTTCTGTATATTTTGTTGTTAAAAGGTTGTGAAGAAATCGTAAGGTATACAATGAACCTTTTGTGTAGAATAAGCTCGGGCGTTTCTAGAGAAGGAGATAATCAACATATAAATAGTCAAAAGTTTATAATCTCCCACCTACTGCTTATGCGTTGACTAGATTAAAAATATATTTCCCAATCTATGGAAACACAAATCATTCTTACAAGACCCCAATTTAAAATTGTGAATCATATCAATCATCCTTAACACATTATAATCAATTTTAGTTTCATGTCTCTGTCTTTAACAGCTAAACAGAAGCGTCGGCATATGTTAATTAGGCCACACTATATGATAAAAAAACATCCATGCTTATTTTAATTGCTTTAAATTCTTTGTTAAATTATGTACAAAGCTAAAAAAGGAAAAAACAACAACTGTAGGTTGAGGTTAGTGTCTTTAACTATCATTTTCGAAAGCAGACTAAGAGAGATTCCCAATTTCTTTAATCTATTAATTTATATTCATTGTTTAAAATCTCACATTTATTAGAGTTAAGAATATTTTATAATATATAAATCATTACAATATATAAGTAGATGTAAACTTTATCTTATTAGTCGATTTTACAAGGTTGAGTTAGACTTAAAGTTTATTTCTTAATATGATATTAATTGTTTAGTGCTTAAGAAGGATTTGTTAGACTTATTAGGTCACCCGTTATCGAATTGCTAGCGAATTACTCATAAATATATAGTCTCATACACGAGTTGATAGTTTCGACGTAAGAGAGGTGTATTGGAGATAGGGATGACAAAACATATCAGGTCCGACTCATCATCATTTAGGTGGGACATGTTAAATTTTTGAACCCAACAACTCGGCAGACCACAAGTGGGCGGGCTGGTTATTTTTTACATCTCTAAAAAGGGATCTCATGCTTTTGGAATAAAAATTGGTGGTGATCAATGTCTTATACAAAACTTTATTTATATTAACTTCTTTATATATCATTTGATTCATTGAAATATTATTGATATTTACTTTATTTTGTTAAGTATTAAACCTTCTTTCATTAAAATATTATAATTTAATTTAATTTAATTTAATTTATTGCTCTTTCTTGTATTTTTATTGTCCAAAAAGTGATATAAATGATTATAATTAAGTAAATAGATATAAAATAAAACAAAAAAAATGAAAAAGTGATGGGTCAGCTTTTCAACACATCCTATGATGGAGCGTGTTACTATTTTCAGTCAACACAAACTTGATAAGTCAATGACGGATTGGGACAAAATGAACTAGATTGACCTGTTTTGTTATCCCTAATTAGAGATCTAAATCAACTAAGGCGAAAACATTAATAACCAATGCATGTGTCTAACAAAATGAGCGAGTGCCTCTGTTTTACCAAATATTTCTATGGGGGTCCATTTTTCTGCATAATTCAGTTTTCTTTGTCTGTAGAAAAAAATAAAAAACACAATGAGGAAGTGCAAGGGGCAACCATGTAGAATGCATTAACTTGGGAGGAAATTGAGTGGTTTGGGGGTCCTACTAATGTTATGTGGATGATGCCATAATACACCATACGTGGGGGTGATTGATGCTCCTTCTATTTTGTCTCGTAAACGTTTCATGTAGCATTATGGTTGAGTATAGAGAGGCCCCATTTGGGTTGGGTAACAATTGGTTGCAGAACTTTCACATTCCTTACAAATATGCATGTGAATGGAGTGGGTGTGTGCCTTTCTTAGACTAGACATTGCACCTTTTTCTTGACCCTTCTCCCCATTCTGCTCCATATCCTTCTTAGACTTCAATCCCAAGCTTTTCCACACGTCTTCATCTTCACACCATTCACTATCATCTGCTACCAATTACTTTACTTCTCAATAATTCAAAATATAACCATTTTCATTTTTAACTTAATATGATAAATTCTTTTTTTAGTAAGAGTATGACCTAGAAAACAAAACTACTTTCTTAATTTTATCAACCATTTTTTTTATTAGCAATAACAAAAATATATAAATACGAACCACTTCAGGAGTGAATCAATCCTTATACATACAAAGTTCACATCTACCAGTAATCACCAGATCAACAAGCATAAACACTATCCATACTAAAAATCCAAAATACATTAGGTCTCATTTTCCGGTTGGTGTTTGGAATCATATCAACCATAACAACAACCAAAGTAATCCCCGAAAAACTGCCGAATTTCAATAATTGAAGACAATATGTAACCACGTTTTGAGCAATGAGGATCAATGAGGAAATTTGTGAACAAAAAAAGTCAAGTCTAGTTGTTGTCATTATACTAAAACAATGCAACTGGATGCATGCTTGCTCAAAGCTTAAAAGGGTTATATATTAATTAAACTTATTGCTACCATGTTTGAATCAGTGTTGGATATTTATATTAATCTTTCAGTTGACAAAGCAAAATGCTTTACCACATGCCAAATATTTTAATTTCCTGTTTATGCTGCATTGTACTTAATTTTGTAATGATGATTTGTTCCATGTGTCTGTGTTTCATTGTTGTAAACTATGAGCTGCTTTATTTTGTTAGTAAAAGATGATAGAAAGAAGCATAAAAAAGAAGTGATTCGAATTGGATAAATTGACAAGACGAGGGCATGTGGCATGGACATATGTGGTGTGCTACAAGCTAGCAGAAGAAACAGTGAAAGGTCATGCAAACAGCTAAGCCATAAGATCAAATTTTTGGTTACTTTATTAGCATAACTTTTCCAGATTCACATATTTTTCCTTGGTGATTATTGGTCCTGTGATGATTGTTGTTACTACCCATGATCGATGACAGAGAATACTCCAAATAGAGAGAGATAGCTACAATGTGTCTACACTGTGATGAAAGATTCATTGACTATGTACAGTGCTTATTTGTTAAAACTTCAAACTTAAACTTGTTTATCTGCTTTGGATCAAATGAATATGTAGTTTCCTTCAACCAATCTGATAGCTTCTTTTTCCAACTATGAGGAATCATGTCTAATTAAAAATTAAGGAAAATCGTTTTCATCCTTGACCCGTAGAGATAATAATATATTTTATTATTCATATTCCTTATTCTTTAAGTGAATTATACATTTTGTTTGATTTAGAGTAATTTACTCAACTCCTCTCCCGTCAATTTATCACTTATTACACCAACTAACACATTTTATTTTTAAGAAATTGTATAATTTAAATAATTTCATATATTCATTCACTTTCGTATTTTTCTTGAAATCCAACTTTAGCTATACTTGATCCTTTCTTTCCTTTAGAAATTTTTTTAATAAAGAGAACAAATTCCAAGTTTAAGTTAAACAAAATGAAAGAAAATAAATATTTTTTTTCTAGAAACTACTTTTTATTTTGTAATTAAATAAAATATTTTATTATCCATATTTTTATATTTTTTATTTTTCCCTCTAATATAAATAAAACAATTGTGAGCGCATGTATGCTAGATATTAAAATATTATTATTGCATGTTTAGGTTAGTGTTTGTTTTTATTTATCTGTCAGCTCAGTAAAGCTTTTAATATTATTTAACGTGGCCAAAATATTATTTATTTTAGTAAAATCAAGCCATTTCTTACAAATTTCCATGTGCTATAACAAATTTTTCACATAATTATTTGGATACCAACATGATATCGTCATTAGATGTAACAGGAATATTCTGCGGCAGATTTAAGTATAAAATGACTAAATAAGACTTAAACATTCTTTAAAGCAACAACAATCATTATATAAAAAAGTATTATTAAAAAATATTAAATATAAAAATTAAATCAAAATTTATATATTAAAAAAACGATATATAAACTAATCTATTTAATTTAATACTGTTAAATTAACTTATATTCTTGTTTAAATTAATGTAACTATTACCTTATTTTTCATTACTCAAACAAAAGAGTTTAATCCATTGACTTGACCCTACAGTATTCTAAATTTTTTAATCATAGTTTGTAGACTCGATGTTCATGTCTAACCAAATTTTTATATATTAAAAGAATATGAAAAGGGTTATAAATTTTAATTTGTTAAAAATATGATAAGAATATTTTATAACATATAAATTGATGTACATTCATCTTTCAAACTAATTTTATAAAATTAAATTAAATTTAAAATTTACTTTTAATATGATATTAAATTTACCACAATAAAAATTTATTAAAATTATCAGATCATATTATATAACATATAAATAGATACAACCTCGTCTTAACGTCCTTATATTTTTTATCTCGAATATTAACAATTAGTTTTTCAGTAAAAAAGTTGTATATTAAATTATTATATTATCATAGAAAAAAAATAACAATTTGTAATATATTTTATCTATTAAAAGTTGTTATGCGAGTTCAACTAGTATAAAATTATGAGGTTGGCATCTGAATTTAATTTTTTTATAATTTTTCTTTTAAAATGTCTAGAGAGAGGTTAAGGAAAAAAATCATTATAAACTATCATTTCCCCTCGGCTTTTAATGATATGAAAGTTTTGAATATACAGAAACAAACTCCCTGATGATGGAAGATTGAGAAGTAGGATTAACTTAAAATCGGTCTTTAACATAGTTTTTTTTAGTCAAATGATTCTTTGAAACTAAATGGGATAAAAAATAATTTAATTTGTTAGGGGAGAAGAGTGTAAATTTGAACATAACGGGTAAGACAACGTAACGTAATATTCGCATCTTTCATAGATGCGAAACGTTATTGGTTCTTTTAGTATATTTTAAATATATAAAAAAACATATCATAACAATAATCATAGAAAAAAAAAATATAAACTCTAATTTAAAAAAGTATACTAATAAATACCAATCTTGAAAAAATCAATATATATTAAAGATAATAATACATACATAAATGTATTTAAATTTTAAATATAAGAAGAAAATAGTTTAAATAGACCTTGACTTTCAGCCGAGATATCCTAATTGGAATTTTAATATATAAAAAGCAGTTTGTAGTTTATTTTATTAAGAATTAATAATTTGGGGAATTTCAATACATTAGAAAAGAGTTTATAGTTTTTTACTTTAAACTAATAGAATATTTTTCTGACAAGGAATAATGTAAATTACTCAAAAAAAAATCTTACATGAATTAAATGACTTATAGATTTTGATGTTTAATGAATAATGTTATAGATACATAGAAAAAAAAATTCCATATGCAAGGAAATCATTTATAGCCTCTAATTTTAAATCAATAATTATATAGACTCACCCGTATATATAATAAACATACTTATATACCTAAGTTGTTAAGACAAGTGGCCTAACCACTTTCATCTAACCTTAGGTCTCAAATTAAAAAAAAAAAATCAAGAGTATAGTTTGATATATATTTTAAAATGAATTATAATTTTTTACTAATCTAGGCTTATATTAGGATAATTGAAGGAGATGAGAGAAGACAAAAAGTTGTAGAAACTGATCTCATTCATTTTGATTTACTTCAATAATATATATAATAAAATTACAATTATTGGAAATTATAAGATATAAATAGTAACATCCATGTAAACTGAACATTAATGCAATAATAACTGTAAAATAGTTTAAGGTAATAAAATCAAAATTAATAATAATAAAATCTGAATTAATAACTAACAAGTCCAACACATCATCTTTGTCTTAATTTAAAATTAAAAAATTACAACTAATTTATAAAAAAAAAATCATAATATATCATTGCTCAATAATTTAAAGTTTAATATTCAATACCAAGATTCATTATAAAGCAACATAATGTATCTTAGTATAAAATATCATTTCAAATAATTTTGATAACATAACATGTGTAATTAAGACAAGCAAAGATCTATGAAATAGGCAAAAATTAATGTGACTATGAAATTAACAATATTAATTAAAATATATAGATATTATAGATACTATTAGTTGAGATGTTTCTACTAATTAGTTTTAAATTAGAATTCATCACCACTTTATCTATCTCTTAACTTTCTCTTATTCATATAGCTAAATGAAATATCATTTAATAATATATTTAGCAAGTGCGTCTTGATATACCTTAAAATAAAGGTGTCAAACTCAACCTTTGTTCATGTACGCAGGCGAAACAAGTCAAATTAAAAAAAAAATAAAAATCTTGTTTAAATCTTAAATCATTAGTTTTTAAATCTAACATCACTTGAATCATAAATCATAGGAGTTAACCTATTGAACCACATTCATTTTAACAGATATTTAAATTGTTAGTGAGGCTAAATTTAATATTTTTAATATATTTCAAAATATTATTTTTTTGAAAAAAAATATTATTGACATTTATCGTTCCATGCTTCACACACAAAACACTGCAATTACAATTTAAAATAGTATATTTCAATCTTATTTTATGGTAAAATTTTAATTGCTATAACATTTAACAAAAATATGATAAATTGATATATCTTGGTGGTTGTGTGTCCTTATCGTGGGTATGTTGGTTATTTTTTACAAAAGAGTGAGTATGTTATACGTTATTGTCGCTTACGTTAATGATTTAAGGTTGAGTTGAAAGTTTTTCATTTGGTAGAAATGAAAATGATAAACAATTAATTTGTAAAAAAAAGTCATAAATTTATTATTTTAATTTTTTTGTCAAGTTTTTTTTTTGTTGTTGATTCTTGATGTATTGGTAAATATCTCCATGTTTTTTCCTTCCTTCAAATTGTCCAACAAGTAATATCAAAATCCTTGACCATTATTTTGTAAGAGATGTTTACATTGATAAAAAGTTTAATTGATGTAATAAATGCTTTTAACATGGACAATAACTTTTAATATATATAAAAAAGTATTTTTATATCAGTCAAATCTATAATTAATATATCATTTTGTATCTATTTACAAAATATCATTATTTTTAGCTTCAAATATTTTAAATCACTCATTGTAAAATATATATTTTATAGTAGTGAATTTAATATAACATTTATTTATTATAATTTTATTTAACTGAGTTATTATTTTATTAGATGACACACTTATTATTCCTTTTGTGATGGTTTCTTTTACCATTCCTTTAAATACTCAATTTGTTTAAGTCAAAGTAAATAAGTTTTTTTAGGAATCCTTTTCAATTTTAATCATTCTATATTAGTAGAAGTTCAATCAACTTAGTTGAAAATTGGTCTTCTAATTGTTCATTGACTTAAAAAACCCATCTTATCTAAAAATCAGTGAATGTAAGATTAGGTTTTCCTATTTAATACCAATAACTTTAAAAAGAATAAAGGTTAAAATCAAAAAGTTGTATTTAAATATATGCAATCAAGTTTAAACTATTATTTGTTTATTTACAAAATTCATTATTGTTATTATTTTCTTTTTAACTTTTTGAAGTTATTTTTTTTTATTTTCTTGAATAATTTTCTTTTACTAGTACATGGATTTGAATATATTAATTGTATTAAATTATAATTTGTTTTAGAATATTTTTTTTGTAAGTAATAATTAAAACGATACTATTATGATAAAAATATATTGTGAATCATTGTATAATAGATGGATTCAATATATTATATGGATGATGTTGGGTTGGGAGTAATAACATAATAATATTATTTTGATGAATATGTTTGTATAAATAGTGATAGAATATATACTATTAAGTTATATATTTAATGTGATATAAATATTAAATTAAAAAACTAAATAAAATGTCCAAAATCTAATGATGCACTTAGATAAATAAATATATTATATAATGAAGAGTTGACATATGTTTGTTTTTAAATTAAATTGAAGTGAAAAGTTACTAATATTTAATCATATGTGTAAAACTTACTCTATTATTAAAAGTTTCTAGATGTGATGTATATCAAAGTGATGAGCTCACAAATTAGATATTATAACATGTTATATCTTTTAAGTTTTAATCTAGTATTGATTTTTCAATCTATCATTGTATATTTCATGTGAATGATATGTATAATCTTCCAATTGACTGTGTGTTACCTATAGATTCAATACATATTTATATATCTAAAGATTTTAAAGGTACTTTGTAAAGTTTTAATACGTAAAAATTGAACTATTATAATCTTGATGAAAGAAAACTGCATTTATAAACAATAAATCCTATTATCTTCATTTAAAATATTTTTCGGATAATTAAAGCATTTGTCTAAATTATATGTAGAGATATAAATTATTATTTAATTTTATATTTATTTTAAAATGTTACATTTTGTACTTTATTTTAAAACGGTACATTTTGTACTTTATTTTAAAAAATGTTTGTTACTATCCTTCCGTCCGATTTTGTTGGTAGATCTCGAAAATTAAAAAAAAAATTGAACATTTTCAAAACAGAAACCCCGTACTGAATAATTTGAATAGAAAGAAAGACCTTTAACTTTTTATAAATAGTTATAAATATTTTAATTTCTTTCATATATATATAATATTTACTAGTCAAGTTCTTATTAATACAAAAACATTCAGTAAATAATATTCGAAATTAGGTTAACAGTAGATCAGTACCATTGATTAGCTAAAATAGTCACAACAATATCACTAATCAACCTCGGATTATGCTTAGTTGTCAACATAATATTAATGATTGCAATATATAGTTTACTCGATAGTCTCATGCACCTAAAGACACAAAGGAAACAATTAAACAAATATGCTGAATCAATTTCATCCATTTTTAGGGCTTAAATAAAATACACTACATATAAAAATGGTCATCCAATCCTAAAAGGTTCTATAATTAAAAATTGATAAGTTTTTAATATAACTTTTAATCGATTTGTAGTATAATATAAAAAATAAAATAAAGTCATTATTTGTAGAGAAATTAAATAATACTGTATTCATTTTTACATCTGAAAAATGTATGTTATAATCTGAAGATATGACCCTTTTGACACACGCACACACTTTAACCCCTTAGGCATAAGAAGAAGATGATGATGATGCATGGAAGCAATTGATGTGCAGGTAACACTTTACCAGCTTCGTTAAGACCACGATTCCTTTTCTTGAAAGCTGAGTAATTGGAAGACATGTATCTGCTTAAACACTTCATTTCAATTTCAATTTAGTAGCAAAGAGAAATGGAATGTGATTGTGTCAGAAGCAAACCAATAAAAAACAGCGGCGAATTGGTTTCCGTGGTTAAAAATAGCTGCACTTGCAATCATTAACATTTGGAAGTTCTGCAATCCAATGAGTGTGAAATGGTGTGAACATTGGTGGGAAGCAGAAGATGACAGTGGAACCACATTGAAAATTCCGTAACATCTCGAAGCAAAGACCGTAACCCTCAACACGTCCTTTTTCATACTTCAACTCTTCGACCGTTCAAACTTCAAACTTCTTCAATCCGAAGCTTTTAGTTCAGTTCATGTTCCCAACAACAACTTGATTAATGTAATAGAAAGCTCACCTCCAACTCATTATTTAAATCCTTAAAACTTCAACAGATCCTGGATCTATTTAACCGCCTTCAACATTGATGCTTATGCTATTCAATTTCATTTCGTTGCTCTCAAACTCTACAAACCTAAACCTAATTGAAGAAAACTTAAAAAAACTACAAAGGCTATGCTTTATATATTATAAAAAATTAAAAATATACATGAATTCAATAACTCTTTTTTATATATACATTCAATATACTCGTTTCTACTGGAAAATTGTGTATTTTTTTTTATCAATCTATAGATGAGTTTGAGTGATGACACTAGAGTATTACAAGAATATGTATTTTCAGTTTTTTTTTCTTTAAACTCAAGTAATATTTTTTTAATATCATTTCGTGACTAGATGAGACTAAACTTACCAAATCAGATTAAACCAAACTGATCAGATCGGACCGGATCCAACCGAAATAAATTGGATTGAGCGGTTCAAACCAGTCCAAATCGAACTAGACCAAACCATACAGCAAACAAGATCAGAACAAAACGGACCAAACACGACCGGCCAAACCAAACCAGACCAAACCGGTATCCAGACCGGATGCAACTAAAATAATTTGGCCAAACAAAACTAAAAGGAACCAAACCATACCGGATCGAACCAGACCAAACCGGATTGAACCAGACCGAACCAAACCAGATTGAACCATAATAGACCGAACTGAACCAGATCAGACCGGATTAAACTAGACCAAACTAGATCGAACGGGACCATAATAGATAGGATCAGACCGGATAAGACCAGAATGAAATAGACTAGACCGAATCGGACAAGACCAAACCAAAATAGATCAGACAGGACCAGAGCAGACCAAACCAAATCGGATCGAACTAGACCAAATCAAATGAAACTAAACCAGACCTGAGCGAACCGAACCAGACCGAATCGAACCAGACCAGAGTGAATCGAACCAGACCGAACCAGACTGGACTCGGTCGAATTTGACCGAACCGGACTAGATCAAACAAAACCGCACCGGACCAATCTAATCCACACTGAACCGAACCAGACAAGACCGAACCGAATCAAACCAAACCCACCCAATTGAATCGAATCAGATTGGATTGGACCAAAAATGGAACAAACCGAACCAGACCAAGCCGAATCGGACTGGACCAAACGAAAAGGAACTGGGCCGACCCAAACCGAATTGAACCAGATTGAACTAAACCAGACCATACCAAACCAGACCAAACCAGATTGGATCGAACTGGACCAAACCAAACCAACCCCAACTGTACTAGACCAAACAAAATCGGACTAGACCATATCAAACCAAACCATATCGGACCAGACGGAACTAAAGTGAACCATACCATACCTAACCGAACCAGACTAGATCAACCCATACCGGATTGGAGCAAACCGAATTGGATTGAACCTAGGATAGACCCACTTTGTCACCCCTATTCGTCTTTTACACTTTATTTTTGAACCGGACCAAACCGAATTGGACCAAATCGAACCAAACCTGATCAAACCGAACTGAAACGAACTAAACCAAAATAGACTAGACCGAATTGGACCAAACTGAACCGAGATAGACTAGACTTAACTAAACAAGACCAAATCAATCCATATCAGACCAAACCAAACCTGACTAGACTGAACCAACCTGAACAAACAGATCAGACTAGAACACAACCAAAAGCTTTGTGCTTTTTGTATTGATCTGCTAAACTCTTAAATTAGATAGGGGTATGTAAAAGGGTTTGAGACACCCCTTAAGTGTCTCATTTAATTTAATTAATTTATTGCTGATAAAAAAAAAAAAAAAAAAACAAAAAAAAAAAAAAAAAAAACAAAATAAAAAAAAAATTTTTAAATTAAAAAAAACCCTAAAATATAATTATTTTTTTTAAAAAAATTAAAAAAAATTTTAGGATTTTTTTTTAATTTCACAAATAATTTTAATTTTTGATTATTTTTTTTTTTTTTTTTGTTTGTTTTTTTTTTTTTTATCAGCAATAAATTAATTAAATTAAATGAGA
>Ga0123342_1000666_pt1 | contig 55465 bp, 28 predicted proteins | sample Turbeawhitnodule_FD_89960 | JGI IMG/M metagenome (GOLD analysis project Ga0123342, IMG submission 89960) | Root nodule microbial communities of legume samples collected from Mexico - Turtle bean Mexico white nodule | ecosystem: Host-associated > Plants > Roots > Nodule | place: Mexico: Nepantla...
TCTTTTTAGAATTGAAATTTTACTTAACAAAATCACTTAATTGGATTATTTGTCACCAAATTATTTATTAGGTAATTATTTAGGTAAAAATTAAAATATGATCATTTAAACAAGTTGTCTTTTTTTTTTTTTTTTTATAAAGTTTTCGTGTTAGGTATCACTATCCAACTTGACATCTCAGCTAAACTGACACCTCAAGTAACAACAATCATCTGTCATTACTTGACATCTCAGCTAAACTGACACCTCAAGTAACAACAATAATCTGTCATTACATGAAAAAAAATAATTTGAATTTTAGTTAAGAAAAAATCAACTAAATCTATAAAGTTAATCATTTTCTTATTTTAATATTTTTCAGTTTCACTAATTAAGATAACAGTTTGTTCATTATTTTATTTTTATTGAGTGCCAGAATCTTTTTTCAATGTGCCATCAATTTAATAATTATATATGATGTCAAAATTCCAAAATAGTGTCTTGTTATAACAGTGTTAAATAATAAAAAAACACACACACACACACACACATATATATATATATATATATATATATAGTTTAATAACAAAAACTAAGGTTGCGTGGTTGTGTTGTGTAGCCTGCAGTGGAGTGAAGGGAGAAAGCAAAGCATCTTCTTCATTTTGTCTTTCTTCATCTTCTCAGCAATGCCGCCTTCGTCAACAACTCACTTTAGGTTTCTACTTTCTTTCAATTTCGATTTCCTTCACTTTCTCTTATTTTCATTACCATATGCTTTGACCACCGTATCTGCTTTATTATTCAATTTGAATATATGGTTTCTTCAAATTGAGATGAGTGGGTATTAGATTTTGGCTCACCCACTTCACCACTCATCCTTTCAACCCTCCACCTTACCCAATGTCGCTTATTCTTTATTAGTTTTTCAAGTAATTCGTATTATCGTATTTCTTTCTTCCCTATCAAAATGAATGAATGCAGCGGTCAGACAGTTTTTTCTAAATTTATAAAACTCGATAATGTTTGTGGGATTACTCTCTAGTGTGTTGTTTTTTTACCATGTGCATATCAACTTTGTTGAGATCTTGCTTGAGCAGGTTGACTGAACAAGACGGATTTAAAGTATTGCTAGTATATAATTTTGTCATGTATTTGTACAGTACACACACAAAATTGGGCGACATTGAACTTTTTTAAAATGTGGGGGTTGAAATTGATTTTTGGCCCTTGATATAGGAATTAAAAAGGTAATTAAGCCATTTAAATATTATTCCGTTCACTGCAGAATCTTGAAATTGTACATATTCTGAAGATTTATTTGCTTCTGTTTTCTTCATTGTGTGTTAAATATGATAATTCCAAATGTTTTTTTGTTTTTATGCCCTTATTACTTACACATTGGATTGTACTAGTATTTTGCCTTTATAAGATTCTGGTTGCTCATTTATATTCGCTCCATTTCAGATACTGTGATACAAGTTCCTTCTCCTTTTGATATGTTCTCCTCCATGGATATTGATCTTGAGGTACCTATATGTGAGCATGAGAAGCTTAATATTGGATCTAGTGGAAATGATGTTACAGATACAACATGTGATTTATGTATTGAGGAGCATAACATCAATCCTTTGTCAATGACTGCACACTGTAAGGAAGTTTTAAGTGAAAAAGCTTTCTGCTGTCAGGATCCAGTGGATTTGAATTCTAATCAAGTGGATGCTATTGATAAATTTCCCATTAAAGAACCACAAAATGGCTTGGAATTTGAATCAAAGGAGGCTGCCTATTCTTTCTACAGAGAATATGCCCGCTTAGTGGGATTTGGCATCACAATAAAAGCCAGTCGGCGCTCAAAAAAGTCTGGTAAATTTATTGATATTAAAATTGTTTGTTCTAGATTTGGAAGTAAGCGTGAGTCCGGTACAGCGGTTAATCCACGACCATGTACAAAGACAGACTGTAAGGCTGGAATGCATATGAAGAAGAAGCTTGATGGTAACTGGATTATATACAATTTTGTAAAAGAGCACAATCATGAGATCTGTCCGGATGATTTTGTCAGGGGACGTAGCAAACAAATAAGTAATGTAGCTTGTCATAAGAAGGGCATGCAATTTGCTCTAGATGAGGGAGATGTACAGTTGATCATCGAATACTTTATTTCTATGCAGTGTGAAAATCCGAACTTCTTCTATGCAATAGACCTGGATCAGGATAGACATTTGAGAACTGTATTTTGGGTTGACTCAAAAGGAAGATTTGATTATCCAAACTTTCATGATATTGTGTTGATTGACACTTTTTACCTGAAAAACAAATATAAAATTCCTTTTGTTCCTTTCGTCGGAGTGAACAATCACTTCCAGTACATTTTACTTGGATGTGCACTGGTTGGGGAAGAGTCTGTTTCCGCTTTTATGTGGTTAATGCGAGCATGGCTCAAGGCAATGAGTAACCTACCTCCCAAGGTGATTATCACAGACCAGGAGCAATTCTTGAAAGAAGCTGTTAAGGAAGTGTTTCCAGATAAATGTCACTGTTTCTGTCTATCACACGTTTTATGTAAAATAACCAAGAATTTGGATTATATCATAAATCAAAATAATAATTTCATGGAAAAATTTGACAAATGCATTCATCACTCCTGCTCAGATGAGCAATTTGAAGAGAGATGGTGGAAATTGATGAATAGAATTGAACTAAAGGATGACGAATGGGTTCAGTCATTGTATGAAGATCGTAAAAAGTGGGTGCCCACACTCATGCGGGACATTTCTTTTGCTGGATTGTCAACAATTGTAAGGTCTGAGAGTGTATCATCTTTCTTTGACAAGTATATTTGTGTTGATTCTTCCTTTAAGGAATTTATTGAACAGTATAAAGTTTTCTCTGTAGACTGTTTTGACATTGAAGCCAAAGCTGACATTGAAACAAAACAAAAGCAACCTACATTAAGATCTTTATCACCTTTTGAGAAGCAGCTATCTACAATTTATACAGATGCCATATTTAGAAAATTTCAGTTGGAAATATTGGGAATAATGTCTTGTCATCTCCAGAAAGAAACAGAAGGAAGGGAAAATCTAACATTTCTTATTGATGATTTTGAGAAGCAGAAGAAATTTATCGTTTCTTGGAAGGAAGCAGATTTGTGTGTCTGTTGTTCATGTTGTTTATTTCAATCCAAAGGTTTTCTGTGTAGACATACAATGCTTGTCCTTCAGAAGTCCGGCATAACCAGCATTCCATCCCATTATATTTTAAAACGATGGACGAAAGATGCAAAGGCCAATCAATTTTCTGGTGACATAATTACCAGGACTGCTAATCGAGTTCAACGTTTTAATGACCTTTGTAGGCGGGCAACTGTATTAAGTGAAATTGGATCTTCATCTGAAGATACTTACCGTGTTGCATCTCAGGCCATGGAAGAAGTGTATAAACACTGTGTGAACATAAAATATTCTTCTAGAAGCACTTCAGATCCCAACAAGTTGGCTCTTAATGCTTTTGATGTTGAAGATAAAAATAATGGCTGCCACAGGGCAAAACCTACTAAGAAAAGGAAATTCAATCAAAGGGTTAGTTGATGATCAACTCTTACGGTGCTGCTATAACTTGTTTTGACTTGTAGTAAGTGGTGGGCCTTCTTAAACAGATTTTGTATATTACAGGAATGCTCTGATCCAGAAAGAATCAATATCAAGATGATGGATGATTTCCGAAAGAGGGTTTGCCCATTTATTACTTAAAGCTTAGAACTCTTCTATTGCTCATACTTTGTAGGATCATCAGTGTTATCTTTATGTGCAGGAACAGAGAATTACAAGAGCGCACAACTTCAGTAATTGTTACATTTCTCAGCAGGTATGCAAACTGTGGTGCGGGATATTTCTCTGCCCACGATTGTCCATAAAGTATCTAAAGATAGTACTTTAACACTAGCAGTTTTCGTAAATGTTCATTCTCCTTTTAATTTCTATTTTATTCTTTGGGTACTTAAGATAATTTTTTGTTCTCACAGGACTTGGATTCTAGAGCTTCGACCCTTGATGCCTATTATGGGACTGAACAGAGTGTGGTTGGAGATGTATTATCTTGTCTTATCTGTACTTTTTTTTGTAGTTTGATAGTGTATAAATTAACTGCTTATACTTTTCAAAGGCGCAGTTGAACTCAGTCTCTATCATGCATGATGGCTATTATAGCGGTCAACCGGGCGTTTTAGGGCTGGTAGGGCGCATGGACTTTCTCCTAGCCTCTTTTCATGAGAGATGTTTAAGAATCTCATATTTTGTTTCAATCTCAGGGGCAATTGCATTCCATGGCAAGCCATGGTCCGCATTATGGGATGCAGCACAGTATACAAAGACCGGTAGTAAGTTATGGCTTACATTTTGAAACTATATGGCTCAAAAAATTTAATCCAACATAATTTAGCTTCTGCTGGTTTGTTTTCACAGCTTCAAGGACAACTCACTTTCAGAATGCCAACTGCACAAGGGTGTTTTGACCTTCAAGATAGTGTAGAAGCTACAGTATGCACTTAAATGATTCAGTTATATTTGCACTTTAGTTTGCAGTGCCAAGTATATTCATGAGATGTGATTTTGTTTCAGGAAGAACCTATTAGGGCTTCACAGTTCCATGGCATTACAACGAAGCAAGTAGAAGTTGATAAATCACTTTCCTGATATCTGGAAGAATACAGTTTTGTTTCCATGTTAGATTAAAGATGTAGATGTATATGTACTAAACAAAGTTGTTTTTGCTTGGGGAGTAGGCAAAAATTGCACTCTAACAAATGTGGTAAGTGGAGTGATGATAAAATAGTGTTCATAACATAGCCCAAAATAAGATCTATATTTTATATTTAAATTCTGTTGTAAAAAATATGTTTATAGACAACATATATGGATATATAATTGTTGATCAGCTTTTGAAGTAATTTTTTTTAATAATGTGAAGATTTTACTTTTGTCTACATTAAAACTATTTTTTGTTATCAACTGTTTTTTATATATGAAATAAAAATAGAAATAATCTTTTACAATATTTCGGTACTCATATTCTCTTTAACAATAGGAAAGAGTGATAATTGTGTATCAAGAATTTAATCCTTAATTTACATCTATAATAATGTTTTTGGAGGAAATTAATTTTCATTAGAATCAGAGAATCATAATAAATTTTATAATTGTTAATCCTTAATTTGATCCCACGTTATATTTCTCTAATTAAATAATCAATTATTATTATTTTTCAAAATATTAGAACATTTGTTGGTGTGTGATAAAAGAAGGGAGACATCTAACAATATTTCTCTATGTCACAATAGTATGATGTAACATAATTCTACTTTCAAGAATCATTAGAAAAATAATATGATATTTTTTAGCATCCTTTAGCATTCTCAATTAACTCTAAAGTATGGTATAAATGTTAAACTTTGGTATAAAAACATTTTTTATCTTTCATCAAGGTTTTGATTTTATTATCAAATTCAAAATCATTATAGTTAATAAATATCTTTTTGAATAATCATTAATCCATAAAGATTTAACTTCTTATGGCTAGATCCAATCTCCTAATCTTGTAGAAAGGAAAAAGAATTTCACGTTCTTCCTTTCGGGACCAATCCAAATTGATCTTGTAATAGATCGGCTACAGAACACGAATACGTTTATTTTTCAAATGATTTATATAGTCAAGCAGAGTATTCTAAATTCATGTCAATCTACCTTTCGGAGGAAAGCATGTGCTTCTAAAAGATCTTTATCCTGTGACCAATCCCCAAGTTAGTTCTATACATATAGCCAACAACTAGAAAAATAAATGTAATAGCCAAATGATGGTGTGCAATATCGATCAACCATAAACTTTAAGTTTGCATATGATTCAGATCCACAACGATGGGTTCAAATGTACTATATCTTGTAGCACTTAACAATGAGATCCTATTGATTAGTATTATACAAAAATTATGGTAAAATATACACTTCTTCGGGAATGAAAGAAAATTGATCTACTTTAATTTGGTATTTTGTCTTAACTTCTTTAACTCCTGGATACTAGATTAAAAAATTCTCCTCTTTAAAAATGTAATTGATATCAATAGTCCTGTATTTAGTAATTCGCGTGTATGAATTCAATTTTAAAAAATTGTTGAAATAAAAAATGAATGTTTGTGATTTTAAAATGGACAGTTAAGAGAGAATTGAATTTTCGATCTCTACATTTAATCATGTAAAACATAAACAGTAATAGATAATTCTGAAATGATGTCTTTCCAATTATATATATATTAAGAATTTTTTTATTGATATTATAAGATAATACTAATCATTAGAGAATCCCATTTGATTCATCCATATGTTTATAATCTACATATGTAAATTAATAAAGAAGATCGATTAATCTTCGTCCAAGGAATACTATTACAAATATATTTACTTATTTTTCAGATTCTTTTTATAACTATTCTATCCCTGAAAAATAATATAAATTAAAATTGTAAAAGACTTGTGTCTTATTATTATAATCTCTATTATAGTAACAAGTTTAAAATTATAATAAAAGATTTTATCAAAAACAACTATTATATAAAATAATATAAATGTGATAAATAAATAAAAATTATTGCAAAGATAAGACTAAGTAATTGAATCTCAAATATACATATTTCCTGAACCAATGTACCTTCATTCCTTAGGGTTAGTGATCCGAGTTCTAACTATAAATAAGATGAATCTAAACTCAAAACACTTGAATTGATAACTCTATAAATTGGTTTGCTAGCTGTAATTTAAATTGGTTTGTTAACTGTAATTTAGTAAAAACATACTTAAGAACTTCTTCTTTTGAATACTCATTATTATTGGTTAAAATTAAATAAAAACTATAAGTTTTGTAATCCTTATTTGTTATTAATAATATTACTTATGGTTTTGTATTTTTTTTAAAAACAGTGAATTATAAAAATGTATTAAACAAAATATATGATTTTATTAAGGAAATGTCTAATTCAAAATTCATAGTTAGGTTTATAAATTTAAAATATGAATTTTACAAAAAAAAAAAAAAACTTGATCAAGAAATGGGAGATGCAAAACTCTTAGTGATCTTAAATAACATATTGAATTATAGAAATAAAAAATAACTTTTTATTTTTCAAAAATTGTACATGTATTAAAATGTAAATAAATAAAAATTATAAATGCGTTAGTCTTATTTATATTAAAACAAAACTCTTAATAAAAAAGTAATGTGAAGTGTAAAATCATATAAAATAAAATAATAAGATATGAATATTTTGAAAGTGAAGTTGGTTGAATGAGTGAAATTGATGATATTAGGGTTGGAACCAAAATGTAACTTCCTTATCCATCATCATCTTTGTCATTGTCTTCCCCCACTTCCAAATCTTCCTAAGTTTCACTTATTATTTGACAATCTTATATTATTTACATTTATTTAAGAAGTGAATTTATCTTAATCACTCAAAGATTACAAATCCTCTTCACACTTTAGTGCATAATTCTCCATTGAGTGTTTTTCTACGCAAATACTTATTTTTCCTTTTTATTTTGAAATTAATTCTCACCTCAATCACATCTTCATCATATACCACATCAATTTTCATATTACCTTCACATTTGATTCATTTTTATACCAGGTTCAACATGCATATCTCGAAGTTCTTCAATTACTAAAGTATCTTCATCTACACCATAATTTGATTCTCCCTATCTAAGAATAATCTTCTGAAACCTAATCACCCTCCTCCACATCAAACTACACCAACTACATCACCTAGATCCACATACCCCACCCCTTTTCATATTCCACATATTTACAGTCTCAACTTCATTCTCACTTTTAGCCTCAACCTCGTTCTCATTCACAATCTCAACATTATTCTCACTCATTGTCTCTTCATCCTCAGTCTCATTCCCACTAGCAGCTTGAACCTCCACATTCTCACTTAGCGAAGACATTGATTTTTGAAATTGAATAAAAAACAAGTCAACTACACGAATCGAAGAATGACAAAACCACAAGTGCAATTGACACCCATCCATCACCATTAAACTAAAAAAAATATGTCTTCAAATGTCACAAACATTCCACCAACAAAAAAATCTATTCGTTTGAATATTAGGTTTTGTCTTAATCTTCCCAAAATATTATTTTTCACCTCACCATATGACTACAAAAGTAACATAATATCCATGTAAGCTTAACATGCTACGTACATGTCATGTCTGATTTTATGGTTAGTCACTGGAATAACGTTAATACAAAAATCACATTAAATATTTTAACAAAAATAAGAATTATATTAAAAAAATTAAGAAAAAAATCGAGGGACTGAATTGATATTGCATCAAAAGATCAATTAAACCATCTTATTGACAAATTTTTTTGTAAAAGTGAGAAAAAGGTATTTGGGTGGGTTTTTCTTACACGAGTTGTTGGTGATGTAAATAAATTACAAATAAGTAATAAATAGTGTGAGCGTGGGAATAGTGTCGTGAAATGAGTTGGGAGTGAAAAGCGAGGTCTTTTTTTCTGTCTTCAAACCCTCTCCCGCCAACAACACCAAAGTTGGGTTCTTGGCTTCCCAAGATTGTTTGATTCCTTCATTCATTCATTCATCTGAGAAGAGAAGAGAAGAATCAGCATCACCAGTAGCACCATCATCACCACCACCATCATCATCATCATCACCAACAACAGCATCAGCATGAGTGCTGTGAACATCACCAACGTCACCGTCCTCGACAACCCTGCTTCCTTTCTCACCCCCTTTCAGTTCGAGATTTCCTATGAGTGTCTCACCGCTCTCAAAGACGGTAACTTCTTCTCTCTCTTCCTTTAGGGTTTCTTCTTCCCCTCTCTTTCCAACCACCATGTCGCATATTCATTATTATACTGTTTCCTTACAAATGCTTTCAAACCCTCACTCTGTAACGTTAATCGCAACCCCTCCCTCTATCTCTCCCTTTCACCCCTCCCATGAGGATGCCGGATCTCTGCACCCTCTGTAACCCCCTGCTTTTCTTATCATTATCTTTGCAACCCCCAATTTCCCCCCATCTAATTTAATACCCAAAACCCTGCTTAATCGTATTACACATCCTATTACAATTTACCTTGTCTTTCATCTCACAGTCGATGCTGAAGTAACCGATATCTAAATAGCATTGCAAGTTGACGATTCTCTAAGACGATATCTTTTCACAACTTAGGCCTTGTTTGTTTAGTGTTTTTTGTTCTTGAATATGTATGCCTGCTGAGCACATTCGAAAGCGTTTGTTCTTGACCAAATTCATGTTTCCCAGAAAATTGTCTCTCGGCACTTCACTACTCGGAGAAAACAGAGTTGAATGGAAAAATATCTTTAGCTGTTTCTGTTAATTGGTTTCTAAAACCTTTTTTTTTTCCAAAACTTAATGGATTTGGAGTGAGAATTTGATTGTTGAGCGCGTGAAATCATTTAGAAGGTGCTTTTTAAAACAAAAAAAATGAGAAGGGTATCAAACAACCGTACTGTTTGACCTTGTTCTGGTAACAGTTATTTTAAATTTTGTAATCTATACCTGTATAAACGAAAGCCTATTGAAAATATTTTCTTGTAAGTGATTTTCTCGGAACAAAGTTGTTGTAAATCATCATGTTGAATTTGGGTCTAGAAGTGATTCTAAAACCTATTTTTCTAACGTCTTCACTGTAATCTTGCTTCTGTGGCCTACTTTAACAAGTCTGGTTTTGACAATGTATGCTGTATTGTGGGTGCAGATTTGGAATGGAAGCTCATTTATGTTGGATCTGCTGAGGACGAGACCTATGACCAATTATTAGAGAGTGTGCTTGTTGGTCCTGTCAATGTTGGAAACTATCGCTTCGTTTTACAGGCAAGCGTTATGAATACTAATCTTGCGAATTCTGTGCTGCGCCATGCAATTGTTCATACTCTCACTCTAACTTTGAAAATACTATTTGGTTTGCAGGCAGATCCACCAGATCCATCAAAGATTCGTGAAGAAGATATAATTGGTGTGACAGTGCTTCTGTTGACCTGCTCTTATATGGGACAGGAATTTATTCGTGTTGGCTATTATGTGAACAATGATTATGATGATGAGCAGCTGAGAGAGGAACCTCCACCAAAGGTTTTAGTTGATCGGGTTCAAAGGAACATTTTGTCTGATAAACCCAGGGTCACGAAGTTCCCCATCAATTTTCACCCCGAGAACAATGAAAATGAAGAGCAACCCCCTCCGTCCGAGCATCCATCTGAAACTGGGGAAGATCCACTTGCCTTAGTTGACCGTGAACCTGCAGCTGAGAAGGATTCTTAACATTTTGTAGGTATACAGACCTTTCAATTCCTAAATCTCCATTAAATTCACTGTATGGATAATGATGCCGTTTTTTTGAATCTCTGTTCGATGATGTGAATGGGATTTGTGAGCCCTTTTGAAGTAGGGGCCTTGGAGCTCTAGGTTAAAAACGACTGTAATGTATGAAAACCAGTTTCTTTGAATGAAGTTTTGCAATGCAAACCCAGTTTTATGGATAGCCTACTGTTTCATAAATCATAATCTTTATGATTTCTAATATGCAAGAGGTTTCACTGTATTATTTAGGTCATTTTTTGAGTTTTCTTTTGTTCGGTTCTGAGTTTTTGCTTAAAAATATATGATGACTAGGGCAGGCCTGTAGGTCAAATGTTGAAATCTTTGGGATTGCAGCATCCTTTGTAAGGGCAAGGCTGTATATATTTGTCCTCCCTAAACCCCATTAGGAGGACTAGGAGGTAGTTTTGCACCTGGCAGCCTTAGTACAGAGAGTCTTAAGTGCTTATTAGAACTGATCAGGGTTGAACCTGACATCACCCAAATTAAAAATTATGGGTTGATCGATATATAAATATGGATGAACCTGAAACAGTAAATTTCATCTGTTAGGCAAGTTCATTCTACTATTTTCTTTAATTAGGTTTTTGTTAGGCAAATTGTTTAGGGTATATATCTGTCAAGGAGTATTTTGCAATGTAGGAAGGCCTGTTTCTACCATAAGACCCTGTCATTCGTAAACTTCATCAAACAAATAGTTAGTTTAGCATGTTTTAATCACTGTTCCAATTTACAATAGAAAAAAAATGTATGTTAAAATTTTTAAAGTTTTGCCATATAATTGCTTTTATATACAATCGTGGGTTTGTCATATTTTCTCTAGAAAAACAGCCGATAGTTTATTTTACTTTTCAATCTCGAATGAATTGAGTTTAACACGCTCGAAAAGTCACGACCCTTGTTTGTGCTACTGAATGCCATCATAATTGATAAACTAAATAAAGAAGTGATATGGACAAAAAAACTGTTTATAAATTTTAACTTTGACATAAATTTGTTTATAAGTATCAAATTATTTTAAAAAAGTGGAATAAGTATGAAAATATAATAATCTTATGTTTTAAATTAAAATACATAATATATAGAATGAGACTATTACCACTTTCTCAATTAAATATTCTTAATGGTTTTCTCTACACGTCACCTTTGTATATCTAGCAAAAGAAATTCTTAACTATCTCAAACTTTTTCATCTTTATTTATCTTACTAAATATTCTAAACTGTGTATCTCTTTCGATTTGATTTTATAATTAAACTTTAATAATGAAAGGAAAATGTTAATAACTAAATTAATCTCATAATATTTCAAATTATTTACCATAAATTTATATTTTTAAATATATTTATTTATTATAAATTACAATGACTTATATAAGGTTTAACTCTATTGTAAGGGTTCAATTTTTTCACATATTGTTAACATTATAGTTTTGAGGAGAAATTAGTTGTGTAAAGCAAACATGTTGTATTAATTATATAAGGTTATGAGTATCGGAGAGTTGGCGTGGTGAAGATGAAGAGGTGGAGGACCTTGTGAATAACGTCATAAGCATGGATATCATCGCTTGCTTCCAAACCTCCCTCCGATACAATACACGCACTCATATCATCCTTCTCATTCATCACCTTTTACTTCGGCCTAAAAATGGTGAGTGGCGAACACAACCTGCCAAGTCCAACCTTGAAACAGTACAACGTTAACGTCTCCGATCAGAGCATGTCGAAGAACCACATCTCACCCACACCACATAGGTTTCGGTCCAGAAGGAGGAAAACCACTTCTGCTTGGCCCTTCTCATCGCTCAGCCTCCGCGAATACGGCATCCACAACACTAACAGTCCCTACTACAAGGGTCTCACTGATCAGTCCCTTGCCATTGTAGACGCCATACCCTCCTCCTGCACTCAACCTCAACCTCATCCTCTTCCTCATACCCCTCCCACCGACCTCCTTTCCAGTCCTTACTATAAAGGGCTTACAGACTATTCCCTTGTTATTGGCCCCTTGACCTCTCACCACCATCCCTCCTTCTCTTCCACACCCAGTCCTTACTATGCTGGTCTTCTCACTCACTACACCCTTCTACTTCATGCACCCTCACTTGATCAACCTCCTTTCACTCACTTCCAACCTCCTATCCAAACTACTCAAGGGATAACGCCCCCTCCAAACCTCAAGACCGACTCTACTTTGAAGGACTTGATGGTCCACGCTGACCAAGTTGACTTTCTTATTCAAGAAACCAACCAATTTGGTAATTATGCATTGGAAGAACTTGGCCAGAGAGAGAATGATGTTGATGTTGATGTTGAGATGGTGATTGAAGAGAAGGCATGGGAGAGTGTATTCGAGCATAAGTTTGAGGCTGTGTTAGAAGAAACAATGTTGGATGTGAGGTTGATGAGTGATGATGTTATTGAAGAGACACCATTGGGGGAGAAAGGTTCAGAAAGAAGGGAGGATGCAGTGGAGATGGATGTGTGGAAGGAAGAGGAAGTGAAAGTGCATGAAGAGATATCAAGAGTTTTTGTTTCATCAGAGGGAGATGTGTACGACTATACATGGGCAGCCAAACACCAACCCATGACTTTGGCAGACTTCATATGCAACAAAGATAAAGCACATCAACTCAAAACAATGGTCAGATATATCTTTATTTAAATTTAAATACGTACTCATATTTTATTTCTATTTTAAAATGCTTCGCTGGACACTTTTTAAATGGCGTGTTGGTGTCCGATACCGATACTCATATCACATCTGTAGGATACGTATCCGTAAAGTGTCTAATTCAAAAAGTATTTGTTAGATTTTTAACAATTCTACGGTTCTAACACAATTTAAAAAAAAAATACATTAATTTTATCAAAATTCAAATTTTATTGTATAAATTGTTATTATGATTATAAAAATAAGAAACAAATCCTTGTAAACCAGTCATGAAAAACATCTTTTTTTTAAAAAAATAATCCAGAACATACTTGTGCACATAAATCTCTATTATCAATTTATATAATTTATAATTATATAATATATAGATTCGTGTGGTATTAATGTTGGTTTCAATGTCTATGTTTCATAGTTTGCTTCTCATTGCTTCTATTTATTTATTTTTCAGATTCTTTTAAAGGTAATATGTTATTAGCTTTGACCAATAGGTGCCTATCAAACTTATATAGCTGTGTTTGTATTAGGTTGCTGGGGGAAAGAAAATAAAGTAGAAAAAAGAGAAAAGAAAAAGTAAAACATATGAGATTGTTACCTCGAGCAAAAATCACTAGAAATAAATAAAAAATGTGTATTAAATTTGATTGGTATGATAAACAGATTAAATTAATTAAATAATATAATAAGTTATAAATATATTCTTAGTTTAATTTTAATAAAATTGAGTATGAATTAAAATTTTAAAATATTAATTTTAAAATAATTAATTTATAAAATTAAAAGAATATTTTAATATTTTTTATAACATCTTGTAAAACTACATGAATTTAAAAAAAAATTAAATTTTAATATAATTTCCTACTTCTATATAACTAGTTTATTTTGTTAATATTTATCTTATAAGAAAATAAAATCAAAATCACTAATTAAAATTATTTAAAAATTTAAGATTTATTTAAATCATCAATGAATAAAAATATTAATTATTTTAATATATTTATTTATTTAAGTGTTATTACAATTATTTGTACTAAAATATTTTTAAAGTGTCATTTTTTTATTAGATATAAAAACTGTAACATCAAATTTGTCCGAAAGTATTTAATATATTGATGAAAATATTAATCTATTTTCAAATCCTAAATATACAACTTAAATTAAAGAAAACAAATTATTGTTACCAAAAATTTCCATACAAAATATTGGTGAAATATTAGAGTTTTTTAATCTTTTAAATTCATGATGAAATTAAAATTAGATTTGATAATTGCACAGGTAAAAGATGGTTGTGGGTGCAGTCACTTTATATTTGAAGGACCACCCAGTGTGGGAAAGAGATCCATGATAAGGGCTATGCTTGGAGAGGTATTTGGAGCCGACAGGGTCCAGGTAATAAACTGTTTTAATTCATATATATTTGTATATTCTACCAAAACACTCATAATTTAACCACTGAATGACATCACAGGTCACAGAAGAACATAAAAACTTCATTTTGAAGGTATCTTCCTTCTTCATTTATATGTTGCATTTTCATCAATGATAAACTGTTTCTTCCTCAATCAATACCATTTATTCTACATATACACGTAGGGAGAAATGGTTGATAGTGTGCAAGTGCGCGTGAAGAAATCACTCCATCATGTTGAGGTGAATCTGTCAGAGACAAAGGGATACGAAAAACATGTTATTGTTGATTTATTCAAGGAAACATATGGTCAGGTGATAGATAACTCGCAGCCTTGTTTCCCAGACAACTGCAAAGGTACGTACGTAAGTAATTGATGCAAAAGGTGATGATTATTAGGTAACAACATATATGTCTGCTAACTCTATGTTTGTGGTTTGTTTGAAAGCAATTGTGTTGTATGAGGCAGAGAAGCTATCCATAGAATCGTTGTTGTATATTAAGTGGCTGCTAGAGAAGTATGAAGGCTGTAATAAGGTTTTCTTCTGTTGCTCTGATGAATCCAAGCTCCAACCTGTGAAGCCACTTTGTATCACTATCCGTCTTTCATCGCCATCAACCCAAGAGGTCCCTTCTCATCCTGCATTCTCAATACATATCACACATAACATGCTTCTCATTACCTTTTCACTCAACAGCTAGCTAAGATTTTGGAAAACATTGCAAAAGAAGAAGGAATTCAGTTATCACGCCACTTACTCGATACCATAGTTTTGAGCTCCAGAAACAATCTACGCCAAGCCATTCGTTCGTTAGAGGCCACTTGCCGAAACAGGTGAGTCGTTTCCATCTATATAAGCAGTGTAGTATGTTAATGAATGCTTTCTTTTTCTTCCTATTTATTATGCAGAAAACTTGGAGAATAGTAGTGTTATAGATGAATATTGTCTGTTATTTTGCATGCAGGGATGTTCTGAAAGACGAGGATGTGATTCTAACAGGGTGGGAAGAAGATATTTTGGATATTGCCAAGAACATAATCCAAGAGCAAAGTCCACGACAGTAAGGAATCAGTTGCTGCTTATATCCCTTGAATGCTTAGGGTGTAAAATCATAGGCTAGAATGTGTTTGCATCTTTTAACTTTTTATTCAAGTATTTAGTTTTGAAGTTCATGGTTTTTTACAAGAAGATAATATACAAATATCCTTTGTAATAGACTGTACGCCATTCGTAGAAAGCTGCGAAGTCTTATGAGCCATGACGTTCCTCCTGACTATATTTACAAGGTAAAGAAATTACTTTTTTGAAGTGAAAAGAAAAATTGAAGCAATGCAAAAGATGTTAATAAAGTAAGTTTTTTGATGCATGCATGCAGTCTTTGGTACCAGAGTTAACCACTCTTGTTCATCACTCCCTACGCCCAGGGATTGCCAAACTCGACAGGGAGTTCATGGTAAATAAATACTCAAACTCTTTTCTCTATTTCACTTTATATTTTGTTTTGATGCAATTTTTTGTCCCTTCTCAGAGACCCAGTGAAACTACGAAGCAGCACTTCTGTCATGCTCAAAACAAACAATCGGAATCTGACGACAAGAACAATGATTCAACAAAAAGGAATACCTTAACTTACTTAAAATTGGAAGGTAAAACATTTTCTGACTTTCTGTCATTTACCATTTACTGTCTTCAATATTTTTACAATTCATTTCCAACACGTAACTTATTAGTTGAAGTGTTTTGGATAAAGTTCTCCGTTAGAAAGTGTGAAAAACGTTTTGGACCAAGTGAAAGGTAAATTGAGAAAGGTGACAGTAAGTATGTTAATTATTGATGATTGGAATTATTTTGTTGGCAGAGTTTATAGCGAAAGTGATGAGCTGGTACAAGAATTGGTCTGAAAAAGACAATAAGCAGTAGTAGCACGTGCAGCAACACATCGTGTCTGCTTAAACATGAACCAATAAATCATTGCCATGAAAATGTTGCAAGAAGACCTTTTTACACAACAATATATTACAGTGAATGTTGGAGTGCTTCATTTATTAATCTTGCTAGCTAGCTGCTGTGTAATTATTGGATACTCCACATCTGTTACAAAACCAAACCAAGGTAGTTCATAGTATATCTTTGTCTTACGTATGTGTAATGTTTATTCCTTACTTCAATACAAACAATTTTATTTTAAAATAATCATACATTTTGGAGTGTGCACTTTCTCCTGTGTACTTTAAACTGTATATACAGAAATTTAAAACTTTTTAAAAATATTTTAATATCTTTTTTATTTTACTATGGCGGTTAAAAAAATATAACGACTACATAATAAGTTATCACTGTTGGTATAAGTTAAAACTAACTAATGCATTAAATGAAAACTCTTACATATATATTTAAATTTTTATTTATAACATATAAAAATGGTTAATAATTCCTTAAACTTATTACAATATTAATAAATAAGAGATATAGAATGACGTGGTATATATATATAAATATACTAGTTTGATTTGCTTTGCGTTTGTTAATAAATGAAATAGAAAAATCTATCGATCAATTTGTAAATATTTTCCAAAAAAATCTGTTGATTGTGTAGAAGCTTCCTAGAAATAAAGAATGGTACTTCTTAGCCACAAAAATCTAAAATGAGTTTGGCCCTTTCACATGGCAACAGAGAATTTGGTTTCGTTTTCATTTTCAACTAATTTACTTCATATTGATGGCATCCCATGCAACTAAAAATCTATACCTAATCAATTATCAACTATTACAAGTAACAACAACTCATTGCCACACCAATCGTCACTCGCCATGTTTAATTTCGTCTTCATTACTTTTCAAAATAACCATTTTTCGTAAAATTTAAATTTAACACCTACCGTATTTATTTTCTAAAAATATTATTACACTCGTTCACTTCCTTTAAAATATTTTATCCAATTAAATTATAATTACTAATTGACAACTAAAAGGATCGAAAAGGCTTCAAGTAAAGTAGTGGTTTTTGTTAGTAATATATGATAAGACCGTTCAAATAATAAATAATCTACACTTAAAAGTAAATTTGATTTCAGCAATAATAAAACTGAATTTAGATATTTGAGAAGCCACTATTGTTGAGAAAGTTATGATTTAGAAAGGTGAGAAAAGTGTAATAGAAAAAAGTAACTGTATGAATATGATTATTTTATTGAAATGGCGCAAGGATTATTCACTCGTGATATTTATGATTCAAATCGAAAACGAGAGGTGTATTTTAGATTTTTTTAATGAAAAAAATGTTGTGTTGGAAGGTTTGTTTGATGTTATGATGGTGAAGGACAACTGCGAATAACTATCTAAAACACAGAGAGAGAGAGAAAGAAGACAGAGAGAGGGATGAGTGGCGGAGGAGGAGAGGAGGGAGATAGTCTGGAGTTCACTCCCACCTGGGTAGTGGCCGCCGTTTGCACAGTCATCGTCGCCATATCCCTCGCCGCAGAGCGCTTTCTTCATTATGGCGGAAAGTTTCTCAAAGCCAAGGACCAGAAGCCGCTCTACGAAGCTCTCCAGAAGATCAAAGAAGGTTTTCTTCTTTTTCTTTTCTTTTCTTTTCTTTTTCCCTTCAAATCCAAATTCACGATCTCTCTCTGTACTGCCTCAGAGTTGATGTTGTTGGGCTTCATTTCCCTCCTTTTGACGGTTACGCAAAACGGCATTACCAAAATCTGCGTTCCGCCGGGCTTCACGCGCCACATGCTTCCGTGTAGCCTCGACCTCGCCCCCAACCACGAATCTCATTTCCAGACTTTTTATTTCCCCGGAACACCCAGACGCCTTCTTGCTGCCACTGCGGAGGAACACGCGCCGCCCCACTCCAAGGCTGAGACTGAGACCGCGACTGGTTTCTGCTCTCGCAAGGTCGCTCACTAATCGTAACTATCATGAACATTGCATCGCATCTTCTGATTACCCCACCCACGCCCATTTCTCTTTTCACTTTTCAGAACAAGGTACCTTTGTTGTCTGTGGAAGCACTGCACCACCTCCACATCTTCATTTTTGTCTTGGCTGTCGTACACGTCACCTTTTCCGCACTCACCGTTATCTTTGGAGGTGCTAGAGTGAGTTCTATGTCATGTCCCCTTTCCCCACCATCAACTCAACTCTTTTCTCTTTTCTCTTTTCTTTTTTCTCTTTCTTCACTTTTCTCTGTTCATGCAATCGCTCTCATTCTATATGCAGATTCGTCAGTGGAAACACTGGGAAGATTCAATTGCAAAACAGAACTACGCAACCGACCAGGGTAAATTATTTCTTTTATTTCATTTCCTCAATTCTTTCTACACTCTCCTCTCTCTGTCTTCAAATGCTTTTATTATTCCTGTGCATTTTGTATTTGTTAATAAATATAATATGTTTTATGCTTTTGGTACTGTCTAATTTTACTGTGTTAACTGAAGCATCAAACCTTTGCAAATAATTTTCTAGTTCGTTTTTAAATCTTATTATTTCCTCGCTCCCTCTTACATTTCTTTTTCTTTAATGCAGTTCTGAAACCAAAGGTGACTAATGTTCAGCAGCATGATTTTATCAGGGACCGTTTTTCTGGTTTTGGCAAAGACTCTGCTATAGTCGGTTGGTTGGTAAGTTAATTACAAGTTTGTCATGGTCTGTGTAAGTTTAATGAATACGATAAATGAAGTTATACTGATGGCATCTTTGGGTTCTTGGCACTTGCAAGCTTTATATGGCTCATTTAGAGATACCCTGATGCATCTTTGGTTGGTTTCTTAACATTTACAAGCTTTATATAGTGCAACCGCACATGTGCCATATTTTTTCATTAACCCTGCTGATTGTCCAGTCTTGCTTCTCCTCAATCCGTATACTTCCATCTGTTACACTTCCAGTCTTATCAAAGTTTTTTAAATATTGGTTTGTTTTAGATCTTGTTTTGAATTTTGATATACTTTTTCCTTGATGTTTGATTACCACCATGTAGTTATTTTCTTCACCACCCAAAACAAATAAACTTTGAAAGTCAAAGCTAAGCTAGTGTCTTTTTAGTGTTTTTGTTTCTTTTTATTTATCTCTCTCGCCTAATCATTTGTTGCTTCTTTCAGATATCCTTTTCTAAGCAATTTTATGGATCTGTGACAAAATCAGATTATGTGACGTTACGACATGGTTTCATTATGGTAAAGCTCTAGTGTGCCATATTTGTTGTGAAATTAATAATCTCTCAGCCAGCTATTGGCCAATGGCTTCGATGCTTGAGTAGTAAAATTTATCCTTTTATTTTTTAGACCCACTGCAGGACAAATCCAAAGTTTAATTTCCACAAGTACATGATCCGTGCCCTTGAAGATGATTTCAAGAAAGTTGTTGGTATAAGGCAAGTTCTTCTATGTTATTGCTTCTATGTCTGTATGACATTTATACATCATTTAATTGCCAATAAAACTTTATTGTCACTTGTCTCATTGTGTATAGTCATTGGTTCTTTGTTATAAGAATTACATTTTCTGGTTGCAGTTGGTATCTTTGGCTCTTTGTGGTTATCTTCTTGTTGCTCAATATCAATGGTATGTTATAAGATATAAAGTTATGTTTTTGTGTTTACCTCATGGTCTTGTTTATGGACTGTGGTAGTCTTATATTTGTCTCTTTGTGTGTTTTTTTGTAATGTAAGTTAATTTAAATAACATTCTGAAGTAAAATAGGAAAGGTTAAGAATTACATTTTATGTTTTGGTGATGAATATCATGCATGACAGTTAACAATAATGACCAATATATGTTTGCCTATTATTTTTTTTGACTTGGTGATGAATATTAAGCATGCCAGTTAACAATATTGACCAATAGGAGTAAGTAATTGATTTAGTTACTTTTGGTTTTGTTGATTACTAAATAACATCACTTGGAATCTTGTTATTAAGGCGTCTGCTTAACTTTTCCAGGTTGGCATACATATTTCTGGATTGCTTTTATTCCTGTCATTGTAAGTATCTTGATTAAATTTTTTACCCTTTTTGAGTGGACGTGGACATTTACATGGCCGTGCATTCATTTTACTGGGCTTACATACCCTTCTTGTCTTAATTTTGTTCAAGGGATAATTTGTTTACAATGTTGCATGGAGTTTCTTAATCAAATCAAACAACTATACAGTACAAGACTATTGTTTCTATTAAACTGGTGTCGTACCTTGGTTTTCTGCTCTGCATAGATACAAGGTGATTGGTTCAACAATTTCCTTAAAATTTCTGTAACTAGTATAATATTATATCTTTTAATATTTGAAAAAAAATGCCTCATAAATATTATTTCCGGACATATTTTTAGAATCATTCCCACCAAATCATACTCAGGTAGGCAGGTATAGTTTTTTTCGGTTAAAGTTAATCGAGCTCGGTCTCCAAAAGATCTTGGTGGATCACTTTTTCTGCTCAATGTTAATGGTGAGTCTCCGTATTGGTTCAAAAGACTCGAACTATGTAAGAAAATAAAGATTGATTTTACTGATAACAATCACATTAATTACACCAAAACCTTTAAAAAAGAAAATAAAAATATGCTGAAATAAATAGGAAGATTCTGAAAATATTTTTTCTAAATAACTATTGCAAAGGCACCTTAACACCTACATCAGTAACATTATATTGGAAGGGTGTGTGTATCTTGTGTCTCTGTTTGTGGTCTATTTTGTTGTGCTTCGCTGGGAGTCATGTCTAGGGCAGCTGAGAGTGGCCATTATATTAGGTAATCCTCGTTGAATGTGGACTCCGTTATTGGCTGAATATTCTAGAACCCCTTGCAAGTGAAATGTTAAGAGATGCTGTCACTAACCTTTTTGGGTCTTATTAGTGTACATATACTTGGTGAATTGGGCCCTTGCTACTTAGTCCGGAACAGAAGTTATCCATGTGACATGTCTTACCAAATGGGTTGTGGGAGGGAAGAAGAAAATTTTGTTTATTTTAGTTATGCTTTTGTCTTGTAATTTCTGATAAAATATTCTTGTCAATCAGTTTTAAGCCTTAAGAGTACCAACCAATTGTAGGCAGGACAGATTTCCAGGAGTACCTTTCGTATGAGTATTATTCGAAGAAATTTTGATCCTGGAAACAACTAGTATTGTTTTATGTCTTCTGAAAAACAAATGCCCTTAAGAATTATATTAGTTAGTGGTTACTTTGGGACTCTTTTTTTTGCAATTTTCCAATTATTATTTTTACTGATTATTGGAGGAGAGCCACATTTGTGCTAGTGTTTTGCTTTCTACCGGTGCTTTCTTGTTAAACCTGTATGCACTAGCATGATCTATTTGTTCGAGCAAGTAGACGTATAGTAGTAGGTTTTATGTTTGGAATATCCTTATTTTTTTATTGTCCCGCACTGTATCTCCCCCTTCATTAATTTCATGATTCTGGTTTGCATTCTTTCAGCTATTGCTTTCTGTGGGCACTAAGCTGGAGCATGTAATAACCCAACTAGCTCACGACGTGGCTGAAAAGCATGCAGCCATAGAAGGTGACTTAGTTGTGCAACCATCAGATGAACACTTTTGGTTTCATCGGCCCCGTGTTGTCCTCTTCTTAATTCACTTTATCCTTTTCCAAAATGCTTTTGAGATAGCATTTTTTTTCTGGATATGGGTAAGCAAATAATTCTCTTGAAGAATAAGTTGGGATATTCTCGGTCAACCCTTTTCTTATTCTTTTTTTTAGTTTCGTTTTGCTTTTTGGTTTAGGGAGGCACGATGAGTGGTTGGGGTTAATTATATGTAGTTGTGGTGAATATAATGAACCCCTTGTGGTCTCACTTCTCAGGTTACATATGGATTTGACTCGTGTATAATGGGGCAAGTTCGATACATTATTCCAAGGCTCGTTATTGGGTAACTGTTAATTTTCTTTTCAGCAATATGAATTCCTTCTTCGTGACTATCAAACTATTTAGCTGAAACTTTTCTCTTTTTATCCTTTTTTATTTCCTTCTATATTGGGATTACAGGGTATTTATTCAGGTATTATGTAGCTACAGCACTCTGCCACTCTATGCATTAGTTACGCAGGTAGGCATGCGTAGCTCTTGAAACTAAAATGCAGATTAATTATGAATTTAAATAGTGTCCTCTTTGCATTAACTTCCATTATTTCACACTGTAGATGGGAACTCACTATAAGAGGGCAATATTTAATGATCATTTGCAACAAAACATTGTTGGTTGGGCACAAAAGGCGAAGAGGAGGAAAGAACAAAATGCTGATGGCAATCCTGGCCAAGGAAGTTCTCAGGAAAGTGGTAATACAGGAATCCAGCTTGGGTCGATTTTCCCGAAGAAGGCATCTGGTCCAGGAAACAGTTCTTCTGCCCCCAAAGCTGACCAAACCAGCTGAGTGTGCATATCTAATGGAACAATTACTATCTAATTCTGTAAAGTTGCACTCAAATTGCACTTTTCTTTATATTATTTTCTTTGTTGCTTAGTTTAGCATTTCGGAACATCGGTTTGAGTTGGTGTAAGCGTTTTAGCATAAGTTTGAAGTTCCCTGAGTAGATGCTAGTGAAGGCCATTGTCATTTCTAAGATCACTCTCAGTCATTGGATTAGGATCACCTGCACTGCAAAAAGAACCGCAGGATCGTCCAGTTTTAATACAAGAGTGTGAAACATTTCAGCTTTGTATTTTTATTTTGTAGTTTAATGTATAAAATTGTTTTCGATGAATGAGAGATATATGCAATTGAAATTGTAAACTGCAAAGATAATTGTGAAAAGCCAATAAATAATAAGTAATAACTCCAGAAAAAAGGGTGCTTAGATAACAAATACATGTCATTGTGTACTTAAAAAACCAATATTTGGAGAGAGGAGTTTAGAATGTTATAAATGATGGAGGGAAGAAAAATAAAAATAAGAAGTATGAATTGTAAATCACTTTTGTAGATTAGTAATGGTATGTTTGTGCTAGAAATCAAACCAAGAGAAGGGAAGAGCAAAAAATGATAAAGGTAAGATAGTTTTGTAGTGATGAAAAGCTTATTAAGAAAGATTGAAAACATTGGTGAGTTTAACCATTTTTCCTTTCTCTAATTCTTAAGTGCTACCATACTAAATAGTGAAAAATTGGTTGTTTTACTTCTGTTCCTTTCTGTTTATACTGACTAGCAAAACAAAAAAAATCTTAATATATTTTTTATAATATATAATTTAATAATTTTCATAAATTTAATATTCCTATAAATAATTGATTGAAAAATGTGAATATAATACAATTCTAAAAAATATATAATATTATAAAAATAATATTAAAAATTAATGTGACAAATTATTTTAAAAAATTATTTAATTATTTTGAAATGGAGATAAATTATTCAATTATTTATTATATTAAATAATTGACACTAGTATATATTCTTTTATATAAAAGTATTGATATATTTGAAGAAAAAAAAGAAAGAAAATAAATTTTAAAAGTATATAAATTTCAGGGTCTTTGTTAAGATTTAAAAAAAATCCATGTAATTATAACATAAATAAACAAATAGTTTGTGTATAATTACATTTTTATAAAGTAAAATTTATTTGTGAATATGATATTCATAAATAATGTTTTATGATTTTAAACTATCTGTGTGTTAATAAGAGTACGATGAGATAATAAACCTGTGAGTGGAATGTCCAAATTTCAAATATTGGAATACCAAATTTAAGAACAGAATGGTCTTATAGTAGTAAGAAAGGAAAGAGAAATCGAAAAACCCTAGTGGAGTGAGGGAGAGAATCGAAGGAGGAAGATCATGACGATTCATTCGATAGTGATACAGAAGCTGCTGAGCACGAATGCGCAAGTGGGTCGACGAGTTGCTGCTCACCATTTCAAGGGCTACACCTATGGCTTCCGCAACAAGATGGCCATCATCGACTCCGACAAAACCCTCATTTGCATGCGCAGCGCATTCAATTTCGTCGCCTCCCTCGCCCGCCACAACGCCCGCTTCATGTTCATCAACACCAACCCTCTCTTCGACGACATCTTCAACCTCATGACCAAGAAGGTTGGCTCCTACTCCATCTCCACCAGCTCCCTCTGGCGCACCGGCGGCTTCCTCACCAACAGTTACAGCCCCAAGAAGTTCCGCTCCCGCAACAAGAAACTCGTCTTCGGCCCCACCCAGCCCCCCGATTGCATCGTCATTGTCGACACCGACCGCAAGTCTTCCGTCATCAACGAGGCTTTCAAGCTTCAAATTCCCGTTGTTGCATTGGTCGACTCCGCCATGCCCCTCGATGTCTACAGCCGCATTGCTTATCCTGTTCCCGCCAACGATTCTGTTCAATTCGTTTATCTGTTCTGTAATTTGATTACCAAAACACTGCTTCATGAGAAGAGCAAGTCTGCTGCTGCCGCTAATCTCAACATTGATTTTCGGTATCACGCCTTATCTCATTCTCTTTCCCATTTCATTTTCTCTGCTGTATTTACTCAATTCTTCTCCAATGAATTAAAGAGATGAAGCTCCGCGCAAGGGCAAGAGCGATTTGGATAAGGTCGGCATAACCGTAGTTCCCTATTCTAGTTTAGCTCCTTCATCCGAAGGTAAACTAAACAGTAGTTGCAAAACGAACTTAATTGCTTTCTTTTTTTTTCTCTTCCTATCGCTTTTTACAAAGTTTACCTGAGCAATTTTCACATTCAAAGCAGATACAGAGGAAACTAAGAAGCTTTTGGACAAACTTGTTGTTTTGAAGTTTAATGGTGCCCAAGGAGGAAATATGGGCTTTGAGGGTCCCAAGTAAGCCACTTACCCAACACCTCGCTTTAATCTCCATCTAATTTGGATTTGATGTAGCCTCCTTTATTTAATGTATGTTTTACATAAAAAAGGCTTGTTTAATTTGAGCAATATGTTTCTATATATAATTTCCTAGTTGAAGGCAGACATCTCTTTGTCAAGTCTGAATTGGACCTTTTGTTTTGGAGGGGGTTCACACTTTTTTACTCCATATTTGTTCTATATGCATTTCCCCTCCTGTTTGTGTTGTTGCTGTTTTCTAAATTCTACCCCTTTTTGTTCTCTTCTACTTGTAATAATCAAAATATTATGAAAAAATTTAGTACTTTTTACTTATTTTTGTTTGTTTAGGTATGCATAAGTAAGGCATGTCTGTCTATTTATGCGCATCCAGTGTTTAGAGTAATTTTATTTTTTTGCACTTGTACTCCCCATCCATGTGTTATTCTAAACTTTACACTTCATGAATTATTTAATTTACACTGACATAATGTTTTGACTCTCATGTAGATCTGCAATTAATATTAGTGATGGACAGACATTTCTGGACTTGATCATTAACCAGATTGAGGTGAGACATTTATACATAATGTATGAGTTCATGATAATCATATTTTCTTACATTACTGTACTCCTATGCAAATCATTGGTGTATTTCCTTGTTTTTTTTATGAATGATCCAGATTGTGCACATACCTTACCCAGTATCTTCAGAACTTGTGTTCCCCTACTATATGGTTGCCATTGACCGGTTTTCTTTGGTTCTTAGATGCTCAACTCCAAGTATGGATGCAGGGTTCCGTTGCTTCTTTTCAACAAAAATGACATTCATGATAGTTCTCTAAAGGTGAAATGCCATATCAATTATGTAATTGTTGACCTCAGCTTATGTTGTAATCTTCAGCTTCATCTTCCTTAGGTTTTGGAGAAGTATTCAAAATCAAGTGTTCAAGTGCAGACATTGAAGCAGGTTTGCGTTTGTTTCATTTCAGATGAAATGATATTGATTTGTGAGTTCTCATGATCAATACATTATAGTATATATTTCGTAGGGTGAAGGTGGAGAATTGAAATTATCGAAGGAAGATTCCAGTGAGGCGGAAGTGTATGTCATCCTTCAAACAAATATCTCTCTATTAAATTCAATCCTAAACTTACTTTTTATTTGCATGTTTATTGAGTAATACATCTTGATTTTGCTCTGATTGATGGTTTTGTTATTATGTTATGGACATTTTAAAATACTTTTATTTGTGTTACCCCTGATGTATGCTAGACGTTATAGAAGTAATTTAGGTGTGTGGAAACAATGCATAGAGTCATTGGATTAACTATTTCTGTTTAACTCAATAACTTTTTGTATTATTGTGAGGCAGGCAAGGTTGCATCCATAATTGTTTTTATACTGCGCAATTGATCTAGAAATACTGATAAGCTATGAATTGGCTATAGTTCTACATAAAGTGTTTTAATTGACATTTCAATTTGGTTTGACATGAAAATATAATAAAATAAAGGGTGACTTGGGGCACAAAACTCTCACTTAGTGGGGTTTAGGGAGAGTAGATATATGCAGCCTTTCCACTGCAGGCTGAGAGGTTTTTTCTCGGATTTCAACCTGTGACCTAGGTCACTGTTTGGATCCAGTTGCAAGGTATGGGACTTGAGTCCCACATAAAAGTATGGGATTCTAATGTGTGGTCTATAACTTATAAGGTCTTGTACTCTCCAACAACAAATAACTTTTGGTGGTGTAGTTCTCTCCCTCCTCCCTAGGTTCTTATCAGTCATACTGGCATGTAAAGTCAGTGCATGAAAAAAAATGTATATTCAAATTTCTTTATTATTCCATGATATATTCACATTCATCAGTTCAAAACTTTTAATGGTATGCTGATGACATGACGAGTGACCATTTTTAATGGATCTAGGAAAACCCTACACTAACTTAGGAAACATATTTTAAGCTTAATTCAATTCTACAAAACTGACTTGTAAAGGAAGATTTGCATCCACTTATATACTATAATTTGACAATCTTTTTAGTCAATATGGGATTTCCTACACTCCCAAAACATGGATTTCCTAGAATAAAACTTTAAAGATGACAAATAGTTATTGTTTATTGGATTGCAAATAAGCTATTGGACTTAATAAAGTACTTCTCATTTACTTTGTAAGCTGATTGGTTTTCTGTCACATCAGAATTAGTTAATGCTGTTTGGGTTCTGCCACTTCGGCATAGTTAGTTCATGTTTTGTAAGCTGTTTGGCTTCTGCCACATCAGCAAGTTAGTTAGACTCTCTTGTACTCTTCTCTGTAAGTATATAAACTGATCTCAAATCTTGTGAGATCAGAATATGAAAAACAAAGTTGTCCGAAATTCTCTCTCTTTTAGCTTCTAGGTTTTCCTAGAAAACCTAGAAACGATAATGTCTAAGTATCATGTTACTTTGAAATACCAATAGTTTTATACTTTACCGTTGTAAAAAGTTAACAGTAAATATTTAGTAGCTGTAAATTAAGAGATGTCAAATAATTTATCAGCAACTAAGGTACAAAATTTTCTGTGTGGTCAACATATAATTACCAGTAAATAAAAAACAGACAGAATATATATTTCAACCTATTGAATTGTGTAGTCCATTTCTTGCAAATTGGCTTTCATGATAAATACTTCATCATTTTAAACTAACTTGTTAATTCTACATGCAAAGGCATCCATTGGATGATGTTGATGTGTTGCATTCACTCATGACTGGTGGAACCCTTGATTCATTATTGTCACAGGTATGAACTTTTTATGCGGTTGAGCACTCCTTCTACCTAAACTGTTGTCCTGTTACGTTAAAATCTATCTAGATCTGTATGAGACTTAAAGCTGAATTTTACAACTGTAACAATTCAAGGCTATAATTAAATATTTCATATATTTTCATGTGTGGGGAGGGGATGTGCTTAATTTTGTGTGCAGTTTTTACTAAATTATTCATATTATTTTCCAGGGTAAAGAGTATATCCTAGTGTTGAAGTCAGACAATGTGGCAACAATTGTTGATACTAGTATCCTTCATACGGTTTTTATCATTGATGACAGCATTTTTTGAAGCCATTACTTGTTACTTCCTAACCTAGCTTTGAGATTAACATATTTTTTATTTTTATCAACCTTGACTGTCTTGTAGATATACTAAATCATTTGATGATAAATGATATTGAATATTGCATGGAGGTAAGCAGAATTATTTGTATCCAACATAAAGTGCTACCACTTCTCTCAAGGAATATGAGTTATCTGCTTCATTTTCTTTCCTTTTTTCCAGGTGACACCAAACCATAACTTATTCTTAACCGCAATGAAAGTTAAGGTATACTTTCATTTGCTTTACTTCTAATTCCCTTTAGTCTCTAATATTTGTCAGACTTGGAATTGGTAGTACTTGATCAACTGGCATATTTGTGCAAGTTTTACCATGTGCCACTGCCATTATATATGGGCATATATTGCATATTAAGATATACGGCAAAAACATCTGCCCTGCTAATAAGTGGAGTTTGTTGGAAGTTGAAATTTTCATTATCATTGGAGATAATGTAGGGAAAAACATTATTACAGTTTGACGTGCATTAGTAGCTCTTGAGGATAAGTGCTCAAGACCTATTAACTCTTATTAAATGCTGATAAGGTAACGGGGGAAATTTGGTTGCTAATAACCTGTTAAAGTGGTTCTATGACATATATAACATGAACAGCTTTGGCTAAACATTATATATTTGGTAATCTGTGCAGCTTCGTGAGATTGCTCGAAACCAAGATAAAAATGTAAGTTATAATTTCTATTTTATTTTATTTTCATAACTTTTACATGCATTTGTAATTTTGTTTTCATTTTAAGTAATAGTTTGAGGTTTTATTGTGAATTTCTGGCAAGGCTTACGAGAATATTACTACACTCTGTTTCTTTTCTAATTTAGTTTATTTTTCCTGATTGGTGTGTTGAAGTTGAAGAACAATTTCAAACTCATTGATACAACAAATATGTGAGTGAAATGCTTGTTTTTCTTAAATAATGTATTAAAATTTACCAAAAGTGCTAAATTCTTTGAGTTGTACTTCCAATAGGTGGGTAAGCTTAAGAGCCATCAAGAGATTTGTTGATGCTGATGAACTAAAGCAGAAGAAGCCCTCAGTTTTGAAGGTATGATTTCCCAGCTGTTGTTAGGTCATTTTTCTATTGATAACTTACGTAAGAATGAATTGAATGTGTTACTACCACCAAGAAAATATCAATTTTCTACGGGATACAGCAACCAGATCAACTATACATGTACATGCATAGTTCTTTATGGCTTCTCTAGTGCTTTTGTGCTCGTGCCTCTACTTTTTATTTTCGCTTATGCATAAAATAGGATCATACCTAACTTTGAGGCAGCCTTAATTGCAGACCCTGAGTTTTGAACAATTTATTTACAGCCAAACATATCAATCATGATTCAGATGTATGTTATAGTATGATTTTAGAACGAACATGTAGTTAAAATATTGTGGGATGTTATGAATTATTATCTAAGCTTTAATGGAAATGCCATTCCTTAAAAGGGTAGAATATTTCCCCCTATATTTGATTAAAGAAATCTCCCCGTTGATATAGCAATCATGGATAAGAAAGAAGCCAAAATTTGTTTGAGCAACCCATTTTTTTTATTTGGGTAAAAGAAATTTCTTAGTCTCATTTTTTTAATCTTTTTGAATTATCTTTTTCTAAGATTTCTTATCCTCCAGTCATTTTGTAGTTATGTTTCTTTCACTCACTAATTTTTCCAACCAATTCCATAACAGCTAAGAGTGACAAAACAATCTATTTATTAAGCTTCCATTTGGTCCATCTGCAAGTAAATACATTAATGTCTCACATCAGCTTTTGGACCCTGGTCCACATTATCAATCTTGGACTGCATGTTCATATTATATGCCTTCTAAAGGTCCAGCCATGCAAGTTCAATTGCTTGTTAATAGGATTTTCATGACTTACATATAATATTGTGATTACATGTATTAAGCACTACCGGTGTTATAAATACTTTAATTAGATCAAATTAAATATTAAGTTGTGTGACAATGGCCTCTGGCTTCTTGAAATGAGAGAGGGAAAGCAAGAAGAAACATTGACTGGTTTTTCCTGCTAAATATGAAGTTTCTGATTGCTGTTTTTAATGTATTTTCTTCGGCAGTTCTTTGATAATGTAATTGGTGTCTCTGTGCCTGAGTCTCGGTTTCTTCCATTGGATGCAACGTCAGATCTATTTCTTCTTCAGGTGACACTGACTTCGATGTATATATGCAAATAATGTTACTGAAAACATACTTTGTTTTCATGCATGACTGACTCCCTTTCACCAATTATGTATTTTTGCAGTCAGATCTATACACTTGTAGAGAAGGTGTTTTAACTCGCAATCCAGCCAGAACTAACCAGTTAAATCCCATCATAGACTTGGGACCTGAATTTGAAAAGGTGAAATTTTAGTTTTTTCTTGTCTCTTGTCTTATCTTCTGCATATTTATTACCTTATGTATGTGTTTTATTCTCAGGTTGGTGACTTCCAAAGTCGTTTCAAATCCATTCCAAGTATCATTGAGCTGGATAGTTTGAGGGTGAGAGGTGATGTGTGGTTTGGAGCTGATATTACTTTGAAGGTACAATTGATGTTCCTCTTCCTCTTGATCGTATCATGTTGAATACTTGCTATTTTGTTCTTTTCTGTATATGAGGGATTTTTGTCACAAGTTATAGGAGCCTTCATATTCCAATTGATTTTAATCTACCCAATTTATAGCAAGTGTTCAACTCTACTAAAGATTTACGTGAAGCTCTAAAGTCACTAGAACATGGATTGCTGGATATGTCCAAAGAGGCCCAATAAAGCCCCTAGCATGTCCTTAATATGGTCCTACCTACGTACCACTAAGTAAAATGGGGTTGAGAGACCTGGACGGAAATAAGACATTCACTTGCAGAACCCACATATAGTGGTGTAAAGATTTAAAGAATTAATCTCTTCCCATAAGAGTTGAGGCAGTCATATAGCCTCTCTCCCAAACGTAACAGAGGTTTTTTGGAAGATGGTGTGCAGTGTGGGGGCTGGTAGAGTGGGGCTCCGATAATAAAAGAAGATAATTTAGCGTTTTCAGAAGATAGTAGAGGGTATATTATGTGTGAAGTTAAAACAGAAATATCAGAAGATAATTCTGGTCTCGTGGTCAAACACCATATTTCTGTTAAAAGATTAAGCTATGAAATATATGTTAATATCAACACATCCGCTCATGCAAGAATGCACTGGACTTGAAGATGTAGAGGCTCTTATGCAATGTCAAGGCCCATAAACTGTTGGATGAAGGCCAACAGTTGGTTTTGTATTTCTAACACTCATTATCCTATATCAACTATGGAAAATCTCTGGGTAATCCGGAAAAGAGATAAATCACTTTTTATTTTTAATTTAAAGTGATAAATCTCTGGATATCAGTAGACAATGGACAGTACCATGTTAAGTCATCTTATTAAAATAATTGGAGGGTTCTTTTCTCTTTTACAATTTTTCTTGTTAGACTCTTAAGGTTTCTGCTTATTAGAAACTTGGGTAAATTTTTTGCTTTTGATATGGTATAGAAAATTGAAATAAGGTGAAGTGATAGTATAATACAAATTTCTTTATAACTTATTGTAAGCATTCAAATTCAGTGAACTTCGATTCATATAATTTGTTGTCTGAACTGCTGCATGAGAAACTTATTTGTTATGATTTTCTTGTATTTATCTGATTATTAACACTGATTTTCAGGGGCAAGTGACTATTGCTGCAAAACCTGGCTTGAAATTGGAAATTCCAGATGGGGTGACGATTGAGAACAAGGTATAATACTAACTTTGGTATGGGCTTTTTGGGAGTCTTTTTATTACAAAATTTCACCTGATCATGGGTTTTATTTTCCCTATTCTGTTGGGGTTTGAGGGGTTGTAGGTGGGATGTTAGTTGGAAGAAGTTTTGTTGGAACTGGTATAATGGGGATTCATAGCGTTTTTTTACCTTTTGTCATCGTTGGTTGGATAAGCCTGACTGACTCGCAAGCCTAAGCAGTATTGAGGCGGGTCATATTTTGTGGAGACTGATGCCTTCCAGCATCCTGACACAGCAAGATGATTATGCATGATTCTCTAGAATTCAATCCATAATTATTAGTATAATTGGATATTATGGTGTTTTCCTGATAGGCACATTTTGCTTCTTTACAGGAGATCAACGACCCTGCAGATATCTAAGGATGAATGAACGGTTTGTGGAAGTTGTTGGAATTTCGTTCTGATGACTGCTGAACTTTAATTTGGAGTGGTATACAATTTAGTTTGTCTATTAGCAGCCACCAACCAGCCATCTTTTAGGTTTTTATTTGCAGAGAACTAAAAGCTGCAGAAGAACACAGTTCCTTACACTTTTTCTCTTTCAAGCGGCATGATGATGGTGATATAATTTGCACATCTATGTATTCATTCGATAACTTTTAGGGCAAGGCTTGTTAGCACAGTCACAGCTGAGGGCAGAACATGAAATAGGAATGGTTTCAGTTTTGCTGGTCTTTTTCTTTGATACTATTAGAATCACACCAATTATTTACTGCACCAATGACTTGGAGCATACAGAGCAGACATTTTTGTCCTCCTATAACCTACTCCAAAAATTCTTGTCTTTAATAAAAACAGATTTTTTACTAGATTGAAAATCTTGTTGTCATTTTTGCGTAGTAGTATTTGTAAGGGATACAAGTTGTAATATTTAATGTAAAAGTCATAAAGACTTGATAAAAAAAATAGCCAGAACTTTACTCTTACCAGACTGATTTAAATAACATGATGGTGGATAACAGTCTTCCTCATGCAAAACTGATTTTTTAGGTCCCCGTCGATTTTAATTGAATTGACTTGAGTTTATTTAAATTGTCTTTTTTAAAATTATTTATTAATTAAAATGTCACATAATTTTTATCTCTAGATAATTGTTTTGTGAAGGATACATATTAAATTCCATGCAATAACATTTTTATAATTACCCTAAATAAAAATATATAACAAAGTTAATTAAATTAAATTTGTAATTTATTTATTATTCTTACTTAGAATATTTTTTTACAGCAATACTTAGAAAATGTTAAATTAATTTACCAAAAAGTGAAAAGAAAAATGCGTATTGAATTCAATCCATCTTGAGTAGATTTTATTTGAAAAGTAAAATAAAAAGTTGACTGTTCCGGAATAAAAAATTGAAGTGATAGATATAGATTCATGTTTTTGAATAAAAAATTGACATGGGCCGGGCTTGAGTACTAAATGGAACGGGTCTATCGAGAGAGAGAGAGGGAGAGGATAAGAGTTTGAGCTTAATTCCAGTGTGGTTCTCTAACTGTGAATCTGTGACGCTCAGTCAGATAAGGAAGCAGAGCAGGCATGTCAATCTTGTCCATTCCGTCGCCGATATATGGTTCTACTCATTCCTCCCTCTCAATTTCTCGGCTGCCGTCTTCTTTAACGGCTCAGCCACTGCAAGTGAGAAGAAGAGCAAAAGGGAAAGGTGTGGTGGTAATGAGTATGGAGGCAGGTATCGGAGTCATGGCCACCAAATTGGGTATGATGAGCTTCTTCCAACCCGACGGTGTGGTCGTTCCTGTCACTGTCGTTGGCTTCAAAGAAGGGAACATTGTCACACAGATCAAAACTGAGGCTACCGATGGCTACAGCGCCGTCCAGGTTGGTTACCGAAGGATCAGAGACCGCAAATTGACCAAACCCGAAATGGGTCATCTCGAGAAGGTTGGTGCCATTCCCATGCGTCATCTTCAGGAGTTCCGTCTTCAAACCGTTGATCAATTCGACCTTAACCAACGCCTCATTTTCGATGAACTTTTCAAGGAGGGTGATCTTGTTGATGTCTCTGGCACCACCATTGGCAAGGGTTTCCAAGGTCATCTCTCTTCAACTACTTTCATCTCTGCCTTTTTCAACTGTTTAGGGCGTCCTTATGAATTTTTCCAATTCAAATTCTTGCCAATTTACTTCATCTTACTGAATACATATACTATAAGTTTCATACCGGAAAAATTATGTAATTGAATGACTTCTGTTATTAGGGGTTAAGAAGCTCTTTTTTTTATCCCTTTTGTATATTGAACTTGAATTCCCTCTTGCTCATATGAACATTGAAACATTTGACAGGTGGAATCAAGCGTCACCACTTCAAAAGGGGTCCAATGAGCCATGGTTCGAAGAGTCATAGACAACTGGGATCAATTGGTGCTGGAACCACACCCGGTCGTGTGTACAAGGGAAAGAAGATGCCCGGAAGGATGGGAGGAACCAAGAGGAAGATAAGAAAGCTTAAGATTGTCAAAATTGATAAAGATCTTAACGTGGTAATGATCAAAGGTGCTCTCCCTGGTAAGCCTGGAAATCTTCTACGGATAACTCCAGCCAAGATTGTGGGCGAGAACATCCCAAAGAATTAGCACATCTTTCCTTTCATTAACTTGTCTGTAATTGTTGCATTCCTGTGTTAGCCCTTAGGTGCTACTTTATGTATACCTACTACTATTGCCCTTTTTTTTTTACTCCATTGAATTATAGAGCACCTTACGAGTATCGGTTCCGTTTCTTCTTTCCAAATGAAATCACTTGATTAGTAGATTTATGTAATACTATATGCAGTTGATGCAATATGTAATGTCACACTCGCACACCGCTGTTATATTCTTATCAATTATCTAACAGAATATGGGAAGAGGAGCTTCCGGGGTGATCTGAATCTCAAGGGAATATAAAAAATATAGAGAAATTAAACCACAACTTCATTGATTTAGCCTGTCTTTGGGTTGTCTTCACTCTATTTTATTCATTCTACTTTACCAACATGTTTTAGATTGATTGAAAGGAAGGAACTTGAATTCTTTAAGCATGATTTTTTGGGCAATATTTTAAGGAAGGAAAGACTCCCTTAGTACTTGATTATATGTTCAGGGATTGGCCTTTCACCTACCAAATAAATTCTCTTTTAGGAGCTTTTGCCCTATGCATGATGATTAGATTTTTCAAATTTTATATTTTACCTAGTACCTCAAAATATATTATTTTTTAATTTCCATTCAAATCAAATATTAAATATATTCATTTATTTAATTTATTGTTTGGATAAAGAAAAAGATAGTAAAAATTGAAGAGGAACGAAGAAAAGGTTGTTAAAAAATTTATAAAATGATTAAATTGTCTTTATTATTAGAAATTAATTTTGATTAAATATTAAACTATAGTTTTTTAATATTTTTATGATTATTACATTATATAACCTAACATAATTAATTATGTTATGTTTAATTATTAAAAATATATTTGGTAGGGGAAGTTGAGGAAAAGAATAAAAGTTTGAAAGTTGAATAAATAAAGCGAGGAGAAGTGTAAACCCTAGTTTAGGTTGAATGGAAGGAGAAGGAGAAAGAGAAAGGAAAAGAGGAGGGCGTGTGTGTTGCGTTTGCAATGAGGCAAGAGCTTCCGTGAAGAGGCCCAAAACCTTACAGCACATGTGCAGGGAATGCTTCTTCCATGCTTTCGAATCCGAGATCCATCACCTCATCCTTAACAACTCCCTTTTCAGCCCCGGTGAGCGCGTCGCCATCGGTGCTTCTGGCGGCAAGGATTCCACCGTCCTTGCCTACGTCCTCTCCAAACTCAACCGCCTTCACAATTACGGCCTCCATCTCTTCCTCTTGTCCGTCGACGAGGGAATCACCGGCTACCGCGATGACTCTCTCCAGACCGTTCATCGAAACCACCTTCAGTACCAACTCCCTCTTCAAGTTGTTTCCTACAAGGACTTGTACGGATGGACCATGGACCAAATCGTTGACGTTATTGGCTTCAAAAACAACTGCACTTTCTGTGGCGTCTTCCGTCGCCAGGCTCTTGATCGAGGAGCTGCTCTCTTGAAGGTGGACAAACTCGTGACTGGCCACAACGCCGATGACATTGCCGAGACCGTTCTCCTCAATCTCTTGAGGGGAGATGTTGCCAGGTTCCTTCTCTCTCTCTTTTCTTCCCCTCCCTCTCTTACCCTGCTTCTTTTTCATTTCTTTCTTTCTTTCTTTCTTCGTAGATTGAGTAGGTGTACTTCTATTACCACCGGTGAAGATGGTCCAATTCCCAGATGCAAGCCTTTCAAGTATACGTACGAGAAGGAGATTGTTATATATCCTTCCACACCCTTCCCCAATTCAATTTTAATTTCCATTCATTTTCTGTTTTGCTTCCTTGACTAATTCCCTACGTATGCATATTTCAACCGGCTTGACTACTTTTCCACCGAATGTAATCTCTATTTTCCTATAATCTGCATACTCATGTATTTAATCTTTATTTTCCCATCAAACGGCTTAGTAAAACATTCTGATTACAATTGCAGGCATCTATTCTCCAAATGCATATCGAGGTTTTGCTCGCGAGTTCATCAAGGATTTGGAAAGAATCAGGTAAGTTGCTGCTTTACTTATGCCACCTCCTATTCTTGCACTTACGGACAAGTTTGTGGTGGGTTTATGTTTAACGTGAAATGCAGACCTAGAGCCATTCTTGACATCATCAAATCGGGGGAGAATTTCAGGATTTCTACTACTACCAAAATGCCCGAACAGGGAACATGCCAACGGTGTGGTTATATTTCTAGTCAGGTATTGTCCTGCGTGAACACGAAATACGAAACCATACAATATAATGCCTCGTTTCAGTAAACAAATATGTGCTTTATGTGCAGAAATGGTGTAAAGCTTGTGTTCTGCTTGATGGATTGAACAGAGGTTTGCCAAAACTAGGGATTGGACGAAGTCGTGGCAGTGTTGGCTCTGAGAACGGAAATGGAAGTAAAGTAGAAAAGAGCATCCAGGGAAAACAGTGTGGAACTCTAGACTTCTGATTTGTACTTGTGCTTAATCAAACGTAGGTGTAGTAACCATCTATAAGAGAATTCAATTCAATGGCAGTTATTGACTGTGGAATTATCTATCTACTTGGGGACCTCCAAACTACAGTTCCTGGATTAGTTCCCTTGACAAGATAAACAGACTCAGCAAGATCTCCGGCAATGAATATGAAAGGTATGGTGCAGAGAACATGTTGAGAGTTGTATACAAATATTTAATAACCTTAGATTTATTAACTAAATACTGAATACTTATGATTTATTTTTTATAAGCTTTATAATCATTTCATATTAACATTATTTTACACATTAACTTTGAAGAGTGTCTTTCTTGGTTCTGCATGTCTCTTTCATTTTGCAAATGTTGAAACCATCACACACAACTGTCATCTTTCGCCGCAGCTACAGCCCACTCTCCCGCCATCACCTGAATGTCGGGTTTGAGATCCAAACTTTTATCAGGGTTTTACTTTTTGTACCTTTATAATACCCCTTGTGTCTCTTTAATTTGAAATAGTAGCTTCACCTCTTTTGTAAACGCCTTGCTCCGTGCTGGTTGCTTCATGAATGTTTTCTTATCTTTCAGATTGGCTAAACGAAAGTCATTAATTCCCAAAATGAAGTTAACATTCTTGGCTATTCATTCATTTGATGCATTTGGTCAATGGTATGTTGGGTCAAAGAGTCGATGATTATTAGTTCAATTAGCGTTTTAAAAAAGTATATAATATATGTTAACATAATTTGATAAATCTTACTAAATTTAAATTTTTTTATTGCAAAATACTAAGTGAAATAATAAGTTAAAAAGATGCAATTCTATAGTTTAAATTTTAAACAATATCATAGTAAAATAATATTTAAAATAAAATCATAATACTAACACAAATTTATATATATTATTGACCTTTATGTTAAAATAATTATATTAAATAAATTGGGTTGATCGGGTTTTTATTTGTTCATTCAAATCGAATCAATCTGAATTGATTGTATTTTTTGTTTAAACATCTAGATTCGATTTACTCGTTAAATCTCGATCGAGTTTGTTCAATTTTTACACCAAATTTTAGCAGAAATCAATTTAACGTTATACCATGATTTAATTATAGCATATAAAATCCCATACAGAATTGGGTTTCTTATAATCCATTATTGATATCAACCGCATAACTACCCTAACTTCAACTCACCAAATTATAACCCTCAAATGCAATTTCTTCCTGCACATTTGTGGTGTTGATTAGCACCCAACGAACATTCTAAAACCCTACATGAAAAGGCGTGTAGGGTGTGCTACAAAGAACTTTAATTTGACTTTGGTGATGGTTTGAGCTAGTGTGGTGTTCGAGGGACGTTTTCAGGTTAAGGTGTTATGCATTTTGCATATATGTATCTAGAATGGTGAGGTATATTTCCAAATTTGGTAATGTGGAAGTGTATTTTTTGTATTATGGATTTTTTTATCCGAAAGTTAAGTGATGTTTCTTTTTTCAGCCTTGCCAATGGATTTAGAGGACTCATTCATGGGAATTTCAGGAGAGATTGATGTGTGAGATGAATTAGATGATGTTGACTTGGAACACTCAATAAGTTATAACGCGTTAGACAATGAATATAAGGCACATCAGTGTAGTGAGACATCTACTACAAATGAGGTATGGTAAATGTTAGGCTTCCGAATGTTATTTTTATGAATGATTTTAAAATTTGGCATATGTTGGTCGTGATGAACGGTTAGAGTGGGCTATGAGTATTGGCTATAGTTATGGATTTGTTATTGTTATATTGAGGTTGGATACATGGACGAGGCAACGAGAAAGGATGACCTACGTATTATTAGGTTGTGAGAGAGGAGGTAAATACAAACGGTATAAAAAAAATGTAGATATTAGTCGAACGAGAAGTAGGAAGTGTGAATATCCTTTTAGATTACGAGACAAACCAGTGAAAGGTGGTCAAGGGTGGATGATTAAATTAATTTGTGGTTCTCACAATCATGATTTGGCAGAGACAATGGTGGTCATTCGTATGCTAAAAGGTTAAGTGTAGAAGAAAAAGTTATGGTTGAGAATATGACTAAAACTTCAGTGAAGTCAAGAAATATTTTACTAACCATGAAAAAGATAAATCAGAATAATATGACGACAATAAAAACAAGTTTACAATACAATGAGTGTTCACTGAAGATCACAACGAGGTCACAAAACAAAAATGCAACAATTCATGTTGTTACTAGAGCGAGACATGTACGTGCATTGGTGTAGGTGCGAAGAGGTGTCGAATGTTGTGCAAGATATATTTTGAACACACCCAGAATCAGTAAAGCTAGTGAACTCGCTTAATATTGTCATATTAATGGATACTACATACAAAACAAACAAGTATAGGATGTCGTTACTTGAGGTGGTTGGGATTACATCAACTAGTCTGACTTTTTTCAGTTACATTTTGTTTACTAGCAGCAGAAAAGGAAATAATTTTTTGTGGGCCCTTGACAAACTTAAAAGGTTGTTTTCCAGAGCGGATTCATACCTTAGGATGGTGGTATGAAATAGAGATATTGCCTTAATGAATGCAATTAGAATCGTGTTTCACGAAGCTTATAATTTGCTTTGTGTACGAAGACGCATGCTCAAGGATGCAAGGGACTGTCGCTGCCAGAGTTTACTTACTTCACCTTGTCGGTTGCACTAGCTTCGCCAACAAGAGTGCTACATCAATTAGTGTGTTTTATCTTGAGTTTTTTTGTTGATTTGAGGCTAACCGGTGGATGTTCTTGGGCAACAGCTGCATTAACTCACATGTATGAGCAATTAGAAGACTGTAGTTATGCAAACACTAAGCAACTAGCTGATTATGCGACATTGTTGCAGGGTGGATTTATGAGCACATCCCATTTATAGGGATGAGACGTATGCAAGTACTGTATTTTGAAGACCAACCTCGGTGTAGGATACATTGACACCAACTTCCATTCGGTTTTGTCCATACGATGAGCATCGGGAAGAACATCCATTCGAGTGCATTTCCTTATTCTCTGGTTATTTGAGGCTTGGAAATTGGACACAATTGCACATGCTAGAACGCGTGCTGGGTCAATATAGATATACACAGATCATCCCTCGCAACCCATCTGTATTTAGACATAGTGATCCGGATACAAATGAAATGGATCGTCAATGGTTACATTTCAATGATTATGTCATACATGATATGGTCATAGCACCTTATCCTAGCGCTTGCGTTGAAGAGTACATGTCTTGGTTTAGATCTGTATTACATCCATATGTGATTAATACGGATGACGATGAGCGTCCTGTACTGGTACCCTTAGATACACGTGGCCACGGAGCAGTGCCAACTCATCTTGAAGACTCACAGCCTGCTTTGGTATGCTTGTAACATTATTAATTTGTGTTATCTTTTTCTAATACTATCACACTCATGCTTGTAGGGTATTTGTCGTAGAATTACACAACCATTACTTAATCATGGTGATGTCATGGAGGGCAACCTTGTTTGAAAAGGCATATAAGTAGTCATTATGTTAGCACGATGAGCGACTGATGATAGAGTTGTATATGTCAAAAAACATTCACGTAAGAATGATTGACAATGTATTAGGATTCCTTTTTATGTAATATTTTTATCCATAACGATGTATTTCAACCTTATCTTTATTGAATGTGGATTTTAGTATGTTATTTACAGTGGTTTGGGATATTCAGTTATGAACACTTAAAAAAACCATGTTAATAATTGGCTTCGGCAAGACACTTAATTGGCTTCGGCAAGACACTTCCAGATATTGCCATCGGTAGGCACCTCCATGACTTCCGGATATGATCATCTGTAGAGACTTTCATAAGTTTCGGATAAGGTCATCCGTAGGCACTGTCATGACTTCTGGTTACGCTCATCTGTAGACACCTTCATGAGTTCCAGATATTCCTATCCGCATGCACCTGATTCAATATCGAATTTTGGCATCCGTACATAGCAATCTCCTTTCTGGATATTCTCATCCGTAGATAGCATTTCATGTACTGGATATTCTCATCCACAGGCACGTTAATTGATTCCAGATTATGGCTTCCATAATTGTATACGACAATTCCATAAGTGATTAAATACATTATGAATGTAGTCAATACATTGATTCAAATACGATACACATCCCTAAACATAAACATTAAGTATCTATTACAAATGTTATGATTACAAATATCGTCTAATGGACATTAGTTGTGTATAAACTTGTATCTGGCTAGTGTAGTATGTTAACTAAGATTGGGTCGTAGGATAACCATGGCTAGCAGAAACATAAATCCCCCATCGAATTCTGAAGAACTCTCTTTAGGCTCCAGTGTGTCGTCTCAACTCTATTACTTGTTGTGTTTTCCAAGTGCATGACTTTATCTGTCCATGCCTTCACAAATTTTTCTTTATGTGGACGTAACCATGTAGCCATCACATAATCAACAAATATAGGCCAGGGAGTACAGACAACTGAAGAGCATTGACACCATCTTCAAAGGCCTCAACAATATCACAATCCACAACAGATCCCCATGTACTTGTTCTTCTTGTACATAGTATCTATTAATATAACAATATTAAACGAGTTCACTAGCTTTACTGAATCTGAGAGTCCAAAATATATTTTGCACAACATTCGACATCTCATCACACCTACATCAATTCACGTATTTGTCTCGCTCCAGTAACAACATGAATTGTTGCATTTCTGTTCTGTGACCTCGTTGTGATCTTCGGTGAACAATCATTGCATTATAAACTTGTTTTATCGTCGTCACATTCTTCTCATTTCTCTCTTTCATGGTTAGTAAAATATTTCTTGGCTTCATAGAAGTTTTAGGCATATCCTCAACCATAACATTTTCCTCTACACTTAACCTTCCAGCATACGGATGACCCACCATTGTCTCTTCCAAATCATGATTGTGAGAACCACAAATTAATTCAACCATCCATCATTGCCTCGTGATCTGTAAGGAAACTCACACTTCCTACTTCCCGTTTGACTGATATCTACATTTTTTTTATACCGTTTGTATTTACCTCCTCTCTCATAACCTAACAATACGTAGGTCATCCTTCCTCGTTGCCTCGTCCATGTATCCAATCTTAATATAACAATAATAAATCCATAATTATAGCCAACGCTTCTCGTCCACTCTAACCACTTATCTCGATCACGAAATACCTACAATAACATATGCCAAGTTTTAAAATCATTCATAAAAAAAACATTCACAACCCTAACATTGACCATACCTCATTTGTAGTAAATGGTTCACTGCACTCATGTGCCCTATGTTCATTATCTAACATGTTATAGCTTATTGACTGTTCCATATCAACATCATCTAATCCATCTCACACATCAATCTCCCCTACAATTCTCATGTATGAGTCTGATGTATCCATTGGGATGTTGAAAAAAAAATAACACTTAGCTTCCGGATAAATAAATCCATAAGGCAAAAAAAATCATTTTGCATCCAGAATGCATAACCTAATTCCGGTTAATCGTATCCTTAAGCCACTTTTCACCTACGGACCTTGGTGTTTGGAAGCTACAAAAGCAAATGTTGATATTACGGATTTCTATATCTGAAATTTGTTATAACTGCTTTCGGACACCTACATCCATAATGCAAAAACCAGGCTTCTAGATGACGATATTTGGAACCACCTCAGTTCGAATGAAAAGCGAAAAACGACTTCAAATGTGGTTCCTCATTTCCTTAGCAACCGCACCTTAGAGTGAAAACGTCCATCCACAACCCCACTAAAACCACCACGTCTGCAGCTCAAAGCATCACCAACAGAAAATCAAGTTCCTCTACACCTCACCATTCACTATTTTTCAAAGTGAAGAAGAGAAAGATACAATGAGATTTTAAAAAATTCGTCATGTGCCAATCAAAATTGATCGAGTGCAGGAAGCAATAGCCTTATGTAGGTTTAAGTCTAATGGGTTGGGTTGCAGGTTTTTCTTCATGCACCCCAATAATTCCTAAATGCATCTTACAATTTTAAAATGACTCTTTTACCCTTATAAATATGATTTCCAGCTGCCAGTTCTTGAAATGTTCCAAAACAATTTTTCTTTTAGAATTTTCACATTATTTTCATAATAACATTTTTCGAACAAAGTTTTCGTAACAGAATTTTTGGAACAAACTTTGAAAAACACAAAATAAAACATTCCAAAAGACACTAAACAAATTTTATAACACCTGAGATACTTTCTACAACGTGTTTAGTAGAACAAGCTTTATGAAATAAATTTTCTAGAAGATATATATGAAATGCATTCCAGTGAAAATTGATTTCCAAAACAAGATTTTTAGAACATATATGTGATACCTTATAGAACAAGTTTTTCAGAATAAACTTTCCAGCACATCCATCGTGTTACTCTATCTCCCTCTTCCTCTCAAAGATTGCAGTTAAGAACATAAGTGTATTTGGAGGTTCAACGGGATGACAGCCACAACACTATGATGTGGCGCAACAAGGGTAGTTAAGTTTTACTTTTAAGCACAAATTAAATTTAAACCTATTTAATCCAACACAATCATAGTTTAATTTGTCGTCAACCTAAAAATGTTATAAAAAATTAGGCCTTATCTTCTTTTCTACTCATTATCAATATAATATAAAGAGTCTGACATACATAAGGTAGTAAGTACAAACAGACGGCACATGAACACTAACACAATATAATCTTTAAAATATAGAATACATAAACACAAATTTATATATTATATAATTATAAATTATATAAATTGTCTTTAAATATAAAATATATAAACACAAATTATCGATAAAGATTTATGTACATATATTTTAATTTTTTTACAAATAAAAAGATATTTTTCATAACTGGAGTTGTTTCTTTTTTTTTAGTTATACTAAAAATTTATATAATAAATTTGAGTTTTTATAAAATTAATGTATTTTTAATTTTTAAAATTGTGTTAAAATTGTCAGAAAATCAACAAATATTTTTTGAATTGAACATTTGACTAATATGTGTCCTACGAGTGTCAGTATCTGATATGTGTATCTGACACGGACACGTTATTTAAGAGAAGTATCCGAATCTCATAGGTTGATGCTAAAACTTAAAACATTGATAAAGTTATTTTACTTTAAAAAGTTTTAAAACTTAAAATTATAAATCAACCAAATGGCCATATGTTTTTTGGTTTTAATTTTGTCTACTTCCCAAATGAAAGATAAGTCTAGCATATTTACTTTGACACAAACTTGATACATTGTCTTTTAGTTAAAATTACAATTTTTTTCATATTTCTAAAAAATAAATGATACGGAATAAAATATAAAAATTAAAAGTTATCTGGATAATTTAGCTTACAAAAATAAAACTTAGATTTAGATATGTTTTGTTGAAATTTGCTTGTTACTTTCCAAAATGTCTGCTTAGGATAATTTAAATTCGAAAAGATGTAGGTTGATTCTCCCTGCACTACATCAATTCAGATCTGCACCCAACACACTTACATAAAATGTTCATTTTATTCTTAATGATTTAAATTTTTGCCTTCCGGATATTCATATCCATAAGTCAAATTACAAAGTTCTGGATATACAAATCTGGAACTAATATGTCACTTTCAGATTTTACTATCCAAAAGCTTATTTAGACAACATAAATGACCTTCCGAGTGTCAAAATCTGTAAGCAAACATAAATGAGTTTTGGATCTCAATCCTCAATACCATTTACAACACACCATTCCAGATATGAAAATTCAGAACTCATAACTTTCGAATATGATCAAGGTTAAATGAAATATGAAAATGATCTTCCAGATTTCAAAATCCATAATGTATAAAAATGACTTCCAAATATTGAAATCCATAAGCAAATGTGTGAAAAGGGCATAATGAGATTTTAAAATTTTTGTTGGGTGCGAGTCAAAATTTATTGTGTGCAAGAAGCAATTGCCAAAGATGTATTCTAGAATTACTTTTTTTCACCCATTCTTTGGGGGTTGAATCTCCCTGTACCCGATGATTTCAAACTAACACCCAATTGTAGATAGGAAAAGACTAAACTGCCCTTAATGAATTTAACATTAGGTTAAGTGAGATATGTGCACCCAACAGTTATATGTTCTGGATATTGTCATCCATAGGCACCTACTTGATTTCTGGATTTTTCCATCCATAGACATGTGTATGACTTCCGGATTTTTCCATCCATAAGCAGCTCTTTGACTTTCGGATTTTTTTTATCCATAGGCATCAATATTGGATTCCAAATAAATCCATCCATAAACACAACAATGTGTTCCAAATATTGTCATCCGTAGGGACCATTGTGTGTAGGATACATGCTTCAACGCACATAAATGCATCACAAATGAAATGAAGCTTTCATGAATTATGTTGTAAAATAATCATCTTATTGATCGAATCCCAACAAAAACATAAATCCCCCATGAAATTTTGAAAAATTCTCTTTATGTTGATTATGTCATAAATGATATGGCCAGAGCACTTTATCCTGGCGCTTGTATTGAATAGTACATGTCTTGGTTTAGATTTGTATCACATCCATATGTAATTCATGCGGAGGATGATGAGCGGCTTCTACTGGTACCCTCAGATGCACGTGGCCACGGAGCACATTCTGAGGAGTCACATCCTGAACATCCTACTCTGGTATGCTTGTAACTTTATTAACGTGTTAATTTGTGTTATCTTTCTCTAATACTATGACATTCATGCTTGTAGGGTATTTGTCGTAAAATTACATAGACATTGCAACCATTATCTAATCATGGTGATGTCATGGAGAGCAACCCTGTTTGTGAAGGAATACAAGCAGCCATTATGTTAGCACGGAGCGACTGATGATAGAGTTGTATATGTTAGGAGACATTCACGTAGGAATGATCGAGCATGTATTAGGATTCTTTTTTATGTAATATTTTTATCCATGACGACGATGTATTTGAACCTTATCTATATTATTGAATGTGGATTTTAGTATTGTTATTTACAGTCTTATCTATATTATTGAATGTGGATTTTAGTATTGTTATTTACAGTGTTTTGGGATATTAAGTTATGAGCATTTAAAAAAATTCATGTACTGCTTTTATCTATAACATATATATGTTCTGGAAATTGCCATCCATAGGCACCTGCTTGACTTTCGGATTTTTCCATCCATAAACACGTGTATGACTTCCAGATTTTTTCATCCATAAGCAGTTTTATGACTTCCAGATGTTTTTATCCATAAGCACCAATATTGGGTTCCGGATAAATCCATTCATAAGCATCAATATTAGGTTCCGGATAAATCCATCCATAGGCACCAAAGACAATGGCATAGTTGGATTTTAAAAACTTCGTCGGGTGCAGGAAGCAATTGATTGGGTGCAGGATGTAATTGCCTTCTTTGCACTTCTGATAAAAGGAAAGGATATAATATATTGAAAAAAAAAATTTAGGGGTGCAGATGACTTGGGTGCAGGAAGAAAAAGCAGCCTGCATGGCATCCCTTTCTCACAGCCACACAGTCACGGTTGTAATGCTTGGCTACTTTGATTTCCCCAAAAGCAGGGCTAAGAAAAAAAAAAGATTATTCCACTTCCGGATTTCTTCTATCTGGTACTTATAAAGGAATAATATAATAATAGGATAAAAATTTAGATCATGTTCAATTACTTCAGATATAACAATGTCTAGTTATTAAAAATACTCACACCAAAGATAACTATAAATGTCACCATAACTATTTTGGTGTCTCAGTCTTGGACATGTTAGTGAGTCATAAAGAGGATAGAATGGATAGTAGAATATTTAGATTAAAGAGGTTTCAAAATACTTGAAATACAATTTCCTAGCCGTGTACGTGTCTAATACCCATGCAGGCAGGCATTGAAAACAATTGGTCTAATGGTTGTATCATCATACACTAACCAAAAAGCATTACCTTTACGATCCGCTGCATCTACAAAACTACATTGTTATCACTAACGACAAACAAAGGAAGATCTACCATACCTGCACAAGGAAGTTGCTTCATTACCCTGTTCAGTTACAATGTAGGACTATACCGGAGATGCAACTCATAGAAATTAATCAGCTGAAAAATTAAGAAAATCATTAGCTTTAGGTAAAAATGAAGGCCAAAGCAACATTTTCAAAAAATATTAAAGCCATGAGAAATTGACTATGAAATAAACAATTCAATCTAACTCTGCTGTGAGATTGAGGATTACCAGAAGTGGATTGTATGCCTTGAGATATCTGTTATTCACCATCACTTCTGTTCCATCAGACCTGTTATGTTAATCAGGTAAGCTGTTATGTGAAGAAGCATGCAGTATGATTATGGAAAATAATCCAGTTTGTTTCAAATTCCATAAAAGACTTGGATAAGATACAAACTTAGTAAAGGAAATGAAGTTCAAGATTCATAAAATCGGGTAATGTTATGCCAAAATCACTTTTCACTGGCTACTTTTGTGGACGCCTGGTATTTCATTTAAACAATGGCTTTGGCTTGTTTCTTTAACTTGGGAATTAGTACCAACATCATATTACAAGTTTTTTTTTTTTTGAAAATTGAAAAAACAAAAGTTTTATTGATAAAAACCTCATAACTCAATAGGAAATTACAAAAAAATCAACAAAAAAGGTTTAATCTTCCATTCGGAGGCAAAACAAAAGAATTACAAAGAAGAAAATAAACTAAGAAATCCCTTTGAAGCTTGCTCAACATCATATTATATTACAAGTTTGCAGTGCTCCCATATTCCAAAGTTCATCATCCCGTGGATCTGGTATGCGATGGGATCATTTTATTGCATCCCCGTGATGTTTGTCTGAGTTTCTTCAATGGACTCTCTATCACAGATGTACAAGGGGTCTAAACAGCTTTAATGTTTCTATCTTCTAAATTTCGTGGAACAGTTAAATGTTTTAATTTTCTTTCCTCAAATACTTTAGATCTGTGCTTAGCATGCCTTCTATTTTTTCATAGACATTCTATTTTTCAATAATATTTATCCTTTCATATGCAAAGAACAGTACATAGCTAACATGTCCCTAACTGGCCAAGAATATAGCCAGAATGCTTCTTACAAGACTGTCAATCCAACGCCTTTGAATTAGCTTTAAGGGTTGAATTAATGCGATATTTAAGTCTATCCAGTCTTAATTTTCGGTCACCTACACATGTCCAATTTTCGAAACTCCATGTTCCAAATGTCTAGTTTAGTCTAGGCATGAAAGGAGTGTGTTAAGATGCCCCACATTGACGAGGAATATGAGCAAACTCCTACTTCCGAGCTTGAATTATCCTCCCTTTTGAGCTAACTTTTGGGGTTATGCTATGCCCAGTCCATTTCTAAATAGTTGAGAGGAGGAGCCCTTATTAAGATTTAAGACTCTCGATGTGCATTCCATGACACAAGTGGTTTACCATTGTAGCCTGTGAGTCTGTTTGGGTAAGTTTCTTCATAAGCACTCGAGAGAAGAAAAAAAATGAAATAAACATTTGCATAAGCTAAAGTTAGTTTTATACATGAGTTACAAAATATCTTTTAGAGAACCTAAGCTTCTACAGTTAACTTTTACATTAACTAATATTAACTTCTGAATAAATTCAATTCATCTTTTTTACTTATTTTTCTAACTTAAAAGTGTGCGTGTAGTTTACCTAAAGAAATCTTTAGATTTGATAGTCTCAAAGTTGGGGATTGTTACATGTTTGAGATTAATAAAACTAATACTGAATCTTTAAGGAGCAGCTTAAAATATTGGGTTCAATCTTGCTAATCCCATTCTACTAATTAAAAAAAAGTTTAATTTTTGGGCAAGATATGTTCGAGCCCATATGCCTAGGGTATCAAGGATGCATCAGAAAGAAAAAAAATCAATCACAAATTGGAAGGGTTTTAAACAAAAACCTTATATGACATTGTATGTAGACACACAAATCCACAAACAATTCACAGCAGTCTTACAAAATGGAAAAACACACCATCATGCCAATACTCTTTCCTGTAACCACACCACACCACACACAATTAGATAACTGTTACATAACTTCCCTATTGCAGTTTTACACATAACTGCCCAATTATTGATTCGGGACAGCTTATTACAGCATAAATTCATAACTATGCTACCCATATGATATAGCTTCACTATTATTTATTAACTCTGGTTTGTTATTTTCTTACTTCTCCTAGAGCAAATAAGTCATATTTTTTCCGTAATTGCTATCTGCACAATCCAGAATTTAGCTCATATATTGACTATTGGTTGTAACATGAACCTTTAGCTAAACTAGAAAATAATGTGTTTGTTGCACATAAAAAAAGAATGAATATAAAATACTATTAAGAGACAAGTACAAAAAAGGAAATAAGTATATAAAATATAACAATAATATAATAGTAAATTCTCTAAAAAATTTGCCAAAGTGTCAATGTAATAGAAAAAAAAAATATAATGGTATAAATTAATGCAACATAATAGTCTGATGGTAAAAGTAAATGTTTCATTTTACTAAATACAATCCATTTTGTGATAATTTGTCTTTATGTGCACATGCTAGGCTCATAAGTTGTTTTTTTCCTAATTTGGTTTTCTTTAAGCTTTGCACGAAGATTGTTTTTTTTTATCATAGGATACTGTGTCACTTAGTTGTTAAGATGAATTTAAATTCTTAATAAATGTCCAAAGTTGTCTCTCCATAAATATGTTGTTTAATATGCTTCAATGTCTTATTTTAGAATTGCCTATGTCAAGTGAATGGTTTTCTTCAATTGATAATATTGTTTATTGTGTATGTTAATATGCATCTATTATTGATCTTCAATTGATAGTTTTGTGTCTATTGTTAATGGTTGTACAAATTGTAAATATTTTCAGGTGTTTTCCGTTAGTGAATAGAACATTATTACTAAAATGTCAACTCTATCTCATTTTTCATAATTGTTACACTTTTAAACAGACAAAAACAACGTCTTTCTATAACCACACCTGACAATTAAGGTTTCTATGAATACATAATATACAAAGGGTTGCTCTCCCACTTAATTTATTTGTAGTTTGCAAAGTACAAATGATTGTTGATAAATACTCTCTCCTACCTAATTTTGGTTTGTGACTAATTATGAAAGAAATGGTGTGAGTATTTATTTAAGATAATATTGGAATAAAATTGAAATTATTCATTTAAAGAAGTGAATTTGAAAAATTATCAAAAAGCTTAAATAACATATAAAGTGAAATGTAGGGAGTATTAAATTATCATTAAAAGGTACAATGATGACAAGTTAAGCCAAAATATAAAATATTAATGCTTTAGATTTACATATAATTATGACTAGATAATAATTCCCCTTCCTTTATACTAAAAAAGTAAACTTGTATTATACTCAAACAAAAACCTTAAGATAATAAATTTGTGAGTCTTTGGCACTAATATATTACTCAACTTGTTTATCTACACACAACATGGGACTGCAATCACTTTTGAACTCCAGCAAAATGTTTCATCAATTTAATAAAGGAAGTAATTAATCATGCAAATCTTAAGGTGGCCTATTTTATTAAGAGAAGAACCAGTATTCTTTCTCAAAGGAAAATAATAAAGAAATATGTCTTAAAACTAATTTAACAAAAAAGCATTTGGTTTATAACAAAAATTAGTTACTAAATAATAAAGGAAGTAAATGGTCACCTTGAAATATACAAAATGTTGTATCAATTTTAATAAAGTAAATGATCATGCAAATCTTAATTGCTGGTCTATTTTGTTAAGAGAAAGAAAGAACCAATATTATCTCTCAAAAGATAAAAATAAAGAAAATATGTCTTAAAACTAAGTTAATAAAAAAGCATTTTCATTACAATTGCATAATAACAAAAATTAGTTAATAATCAAGATTATTAAACAAACCATCTTGAATACTAATGAAAAAATTGATCAATCACACCAAACATGTCAGTGTTAGGTGGAGTAATGACATAGTCAAAGTGAAATTACAAGAAATAAGATGACTCGAACTGGCCGAATATGTTGAGCACACACCAGCTCAGTTTAGTCAAAGTACCAATTTCCAAGGACAAACAATACACCAACAGCTTTTGATATCTTCTCATTGAATCATATAGGTTCTTACTAAAGCAAACAGTTTTAATAGAATTGAATGACGAGGTAATTGCAAAACAGCTTACTTATATAATAGAGGCTTAAGATATCTTTTAGTTAAAAGTATTCCCATTTCGATACTAAATGCTGTTATGTGAGGCATTGAATTCTAAATGAACTTGCTATTACGGTGTCATCTGATGCACAAATAACCTAGAGGACTATACAACTGACCTGGCAGAATCACGTCCCACACAGTTTAGTTTAAGTTTTGATAACTATGATCACAAGTGATCGAACCCTTCAGCAATGTAGAATAAATTTTGAGTAAGACTGAACTTTGGTACTTCAATAATTCTACTCATTCCATTCACTAGTCAGTTGTTTGAGGTTTTTGTTTTTTATTTCGTAAACCAATTGCTCATTATTTGAGAGAAAAATCATATCCAATTTAAGACATAGTTATCCCCGTTTCAAAAGTGACAAACTAAACCATGAAATCCAAAACCTTTAAATTATAAATATCAATTTAGTTAGTAAACTTATTCATAATGAAAATAAATACAAGTATATTTTTTAATCAAAAGTGGAAGTGTGCATGCGAAACCATAAAATTTGGAGTTGTTGAGTTAAGTGACAAACCTCATGGCCATAAATGTCACTAAAACATCCTGCATATTGTCGGATAAAGAAGATGAATAACCTATTGGCTTCAAAATCTTGACAATATTGCAGGCACTTTTAGCATCATCCATCTTCACAGGACTATCATTCCCCACACAACCAGCGGTTCTCGTGCAGCCTGGTTCAACTGCACCAACAGGCAAGCTGACTGCATTCTGAGCATCAACAGGCTTCCCTGCATCTGTCTCTCTCTTGAAGCTCTTGACAGAACCAGATTTTCTCCTTTTTGCTCCTCTACAGCACCCAGTTTGAGTTGGTTCCGCGCAATCCAGGTGACCACCATTGGCAGTTGAAACCTTAGGTTGCCGGAAATGCATTCCAAGGTTATCTAGCTCAAGGGCAGTGTTTGTTGTTGCCTTAAGTTCTCTGAGCTTTGGATCATAATCATTTTGGTGGTGTTCTGGAAAGGCATTTACATTGGTTGGTTGGGGTTGAGGAAGGGTGGTAGGATGAGGTTGGTGAGGGAAGATGGGAGTTTGAGAATGGGGATTGTGAGTTGGAAAATGTCTAAGGCTGTAAGAAGTGGTACAACGTTGGGGGTGATTCTTGACCTTGGTGTGATGAACGACATCCTTGCGCTTGCGCTTGCGAACTGTTCCTGACTTGAGACTTGCAAAGAAATAAGAAATGTAATGAGAGATGAACGATGAATATAGGGTAGAAGAAGAATAGGCAGCTACCTGTCCTCAAAAGCGTGAAGAAGATCAGGAACGGACTGTAGATTTTCAAGAGGCTCCCAGGTGTTGGCAGTCTCAGGCCATCCACGCCTGCCAATCACAGTTTCACAACCTCACTCACATGAATCGCATCTATTACGTTACCATGTTAACAAGTAAAGTAAATTAAAGCAAAAACTCACCATTTTATTAGGTACTGGAGCTGACCCTATTATATTCATTGAATCGCATCACCATTTGCAACATCCACCGTCACAACTCAGAAGAAGAATAGAATAGAAGCATTTAAAGTGAACAAAAAGAGTAATAATTATTTAGTTGGTTGATTTTGTTACCTTGCGTACCCTCTTACGGCGTATGGTTTCGATTTCATAGAAGCCGTCGCCGAGGTTGGGGTTGGGGTTGGGAGGCACGAGGGTTTGCTCTCCGTTCTCATTGTGTTTGTGAAAGAGAAGAATAGCAGAGGATGGAAGTGATGAAGATGGTTCATTGGTTACTGAAATAGAAGTAGAAGTTGTGTTCTTCATTGCATTTTCTATCTTTTCTTTTCTTTGCCAAAACCCAACACCGCTACTTCTGCTCTTTCCCCTCTTCTTCTTCCCATCCAAATCAACCCATGTAATGGGACCCAACACCACCCTCTTCTATTCATTTACTTTCCAATAAAAACATTACTAATTACGCATTCCAATAATTATAACTATTTAATTGTTTATAACTTACATGTTCTTTTTCAGTCCATTACCTATTTAATTGATTTCTTTGCCTCTTTCTTTCTCCTGCTCCTGTTCTTCACCTGTTTTCTCTTTTCCTTCTACGGCTTAGGATAGTCTCAAAACATTTAATCATTCTAAAGTATTTAATGTATAAATCTGAAATGAACCATAAAAAGCAAGTACATTGTTTCGTACTTTGCCTGTGCCTCTGTAGATTTCACATATAAGAAGCTAACCAATGGCTTCAGTCAGTATTTGTCTCCTGACAAAACCAAAACAACACAATGCAAAGAAACTTTAAATCTGTTAAATTCCTGCATGGCTGTTAGTAACTTACTGTCAAAATACATCTATTTTTCCGTTCACCTTTCCATGTGGGACTGCTGTATTCACTTTATAATACACTCAATTCTCTCATCGGTAGCATATATTTGCAATCGTTGAATTTGAAGGACAGAGTTATTATTTAACGTTAATAGTGGCATTTTAAATAATAGTACGTACGGAAATTTTACAGAATAAACTTACAAATACAAGCATTTAATATAATTTGAGTTGGGAACAGATTTTAAAATTTGAGTACACGAAACAACAGTGATGACAACGTCTATAATCAATAAATAAACTTTCATTCCTCTTGCTTTTCGTAATTTATTGTCTCCAGTCTATTTGATTATGAATGTAAGGATGAATTGTTTGGAGCGAAGAAGATGGTGAAATAGAGCACGGAGTGATGAAGGAAAGTCTTAATAAAAGAATATATAATAAGATTCACCACGGTTATGCAATTAGTAAAGTCAGTTGTGTACTCTTTTAAGAGAAAAGATGGTTGATTTGATGGATTTAAGAGAGCAGAGAATAGAGATATGAATGAATTGCGGACAGGTAAACTTTCAACCATGAAAATTGTGTATCCAATACCTTTTCCCATCAATTTTCATCAAACTTGACTACAAAAATTTTCTGCCAGGGAAACAACAAATAGAAGGGATTGTCCAAATCACAAACTTCATCGTCTTTTAGTTAACCTAACCATAAAACTTGACAAATTTATAATCTTCAAATTATTGACTTGAAGATCTTTTGCTTTATATTTCAGGTACTGTGTCTTTAAGAACATTTTGTCAAATCTGAGGGTGTGTAGGTGCATTAGAAATTAGGCTTATTATTTTCTGATAACTTGCAGGGAGAAGAGAAAAATAATGCTGCTTATTTTGTTATTTTATAATAGATATGTTTTAGTGGGGAAAGTGGTTTTCTGCACTCTCATTGAAAGAGAATAATTTGAGTAAGCATATGCATGGAGGACTGGGAAACTGTCGAGCTGATCAAACCAGATAGGAGTTTATACTTTTTTTTGCATATTCTGCCTGCCACGTTTCATCGGGTGGTTGTCAGATTTCCTTAGGAGTTAAACGCAAAATAGGAAATTTTTTTGAGTACATAAATCTAAATTCTTACTTCCAAAATGACAAACCAAGATGGCATGAAAAATTAAATTGAGCATCACTCGGATATGGAGTCCCTCAAATAGGCGAAATTATACCCAACTTATGATGGTCCATTGTTGGGAAAAACGGGTAATTTTCCCACTAAAAGAGAATCCTAACAGAGCTACCCGACAAATAATATTGAATAAATAAAGTGGAATAATAAAAGAGATAAAGAAGAAAAAACACACCCGAAAATTGTTAACGGAGTTTGGCCTGTTTAGCCTAATATCCGAGCACAGCAAAAACAACTCACTTTTATTATTATGAGAGAAGATATTACAAATTGGGATATCTAACAATGAAGGAAGAGAGTTTAATTTATAACCCCCAAACCTCCTTCCCAAACAATGAACCCACCGATGTGGGACTTGGGATTAAGCCAAAATCAACAAATCTCCACCTTGGCTTAATTTCAAGTCCCACCTAAAACA
>Ga0123342_1000667_pt1 | contig 55457 bp, 25 predicted proteins | sample Turbeawhitnodule_FD_89960 | JGI IMG/M metagenome (GOLD analysis project Ga0123342, IMG submission 89960) | Root nodule microbial communities of legume samples collected from Mexico - Turtle bean Mexico white nodule | ecosystem: Host-associated > Plants > Roots > Nodule | place: Mexico: Nepantla...
GTTCGGTGCATTTTAATTTCCAGCACTTCTAATTCAGTTTGCTTATCTTTTGTTCCATTTTGTTCGGTTCAATTTGACTATAATTGGAACTTCCATAAGAGTTTGGAATTGGTGCTAGTTTTTAGAGAGTTCTTGACTTAGAACAATGATCCAATTCTAAGAAAAAGTGCCTAACTATTGTCCAACTCTAGTTGATTCCTAAGAAGGTCAAGAACCTTTCTCTATGTGGTTATTGGAATCACATCACCTGAGAGGTACTTAAGCCGATGTGATCCATTTTCACTTCACTCTTGATCTGGAATAGTCACTCCAAAATTCCCAAGAACATGCCTTTAGTTTTCCTTGGTGAAACCTCTTTGGCTTAACCTTTGAATTGTATCTTTTCTATGCTCTAATCTTGTAAGCCTTTTCTCTTATTTGGGTTTTTTCTTTCAATTCATTGGGTAAGTATAGGTTAGTCGTGGGGTTTTCATCATTGATATTCATGTCAAAAAGTTGTCTTCTTAGTGAAGGCTCATCCACTTCTACTGGTATCATTGCATTCATCCCATAAGTCAAGTTGTATAGAGTTTCTTATGTTGCAGATTAAGGTGTGCACCTATATGCCCATTGGACTTCTAATAGTGGATCTTCCCACTTTCCTTTGGCTACCCTTGGAATTTATTTTAGTTCATTTAACATTCCATCAGCCACGTCAATCACCCCTTCCAATGACATTGACTTTTAGTGAACTTGTTGAGTCAGTAGATGAATCAATACCCATAAGATGATCTAATTATACGAACGTCTATATGTGTTGGTGATAACAAACATTATAAGATGTGTTGTGATATGACAAAGCTCACTCATGTGCAATACAAGTTAAGGCGAAAATAATAAGAGTAAATGAGCAAGACTCACTAGACGATACAAGAACGAAAAAAGTTGTTATACAAAATAATGTCACACGCTTAAATGATCCAATCTTCGTGTTCATTCTCTTAATGGGTAACATATTCAAAGAGAACATTGAAAATAAAGAACATTACGCAGATAAGACATCATATGTAAAAGCATGTATTAGATGAAGCTCGTAGAAAGAACACATCAGACAATCCTAAGTGTTGATGAACTCATTAAAAGCTCACATCAAACGAAACCCCTTGGGCAACACAAGACAGATGTACAAGTTCACGAGCATCAGATGTACACTGAAGATTGCATATATCAAATGATACAAGCATCTTCAACTCGTCAAATGAACCACTACGCTTGGGAAGTGTCCATACTTAATCTTTATATTCTTTAAATGTTTTATGACACTGTATTTATGTTTCCAAATCTTATTTGACATTTCTAAATCATAGAAAACATTATTTTCATATAATATTATTGGTTAAAGGATTTTGGAAAGTTTTCGTATTTGAGAACGTAACACAAAGATCTTGAAAATCTCAAATACCTTTTGCTTAAATTTTTTGTGAATGAAAAATGTTTTCCATATTGGTTTTAAATATTTTTAATGCATGTGCAAATATAATTAAATTTAAGATTGCATTGGAAAGATTTTGTATGAAGAGTATTTTAGTGTAAAGATTATGAAAAACAGATGAATATTTTCTATATCAAAGACTTTTTTAAAATATGTTTAGTGGAATAATATCCAGGTTAAATGTAAATATGCTGGTTTTTATTTAATATTAACTTAGAAAGAATTTGAAAGTGCATTAAAAATAAAAAAATATGAGAAAAGAAAGTCTCCATAAATAGAAAATATTATAAAGATTTTGCTTCAGTGATACAATGATTTATTATATTAATTATAATGTTCACTGATACTGATTTTGTTCCCGAAAATTGTCAAAAGAACATAAAGACGCATATAAAGTCAAAAGCCAAAATTTCCATATTTAGCTTATGATAGGAAACAAATGAAGTTGATGAGCAAGATTTGCGCAAATCAAGCATAAAGCAATATCAAGGTAATAGGAACAAAGATATTCAGATATAAAGATGTTTTAAAACACAAACAGTAAAAGGCATTGAAGACGCATATATGAATTTTCCATATTGATTGTTTAACACGTGGAAGACGATGAACAAAATTGGGATGGGTGCATAAATGTTTCAAGCTTCAATGTTCAAATTAAATATAGATAAAGAAACATTTTGAAATTTTTCATAAGATTTAAGGAAACACAAATTGCATCATAACAAAAGTTTCCATATCTAGCGTATTAAAAAAGAAGAACTACGTGGTAGATTGAGCTGATACTCGAAGTAATGAAGATTAAAGTGTCAGTATTCATATTTGAGGAAGAAAAAGAAAGTTTTTAAAAGCCTTACACGTGAAGATCAATCAAAACAATAGTTTTAATATCAAGCATATAAGGGCTACTATGAAGAAAAGAAACCCTAAAACTACAATGTACACATTTCGGAAGTCTATATAAAGATCTCAATGTTGAAATACACAACCATGCTCAAAGGGACTTGATGTAGTCCTTAGTATACATTTAGTGTCCATTACTCTCTCTCTAACAAGATTGGAATATTATTATTTTATTTGGAGTTAGGATTTGAACTCAGGACCAAGTACAGAGTATCAACCTAACCACTGGGGCAGATGATCATTCTTGAAATATAAGGATTGCAGTATCGTCTTATTTTCTTACAAACAAGAAAAGAGCTTTGTAATTTATACATTGTTGAAACTCAGAATAGGGACGAATATTTTTGATAATTTTAGAGAGTGTTTCTCTGCTAGGCTTTTTCCTGCATCTTGCGATCTTATCAAGAATCCACCAATTCTTGTGGCGATCATTCTTAGGCTTATCAAACTTTGTTTGTGGCGTCTTCCTTTATCCAGGTTTCTATTGTTACTATTTTGAATTTATTTTGTTCCGTAACCCTAAATTCCCAATTTTATTGTCATTTCTATTTGGATTCATATCACTTTCTCTCTTTATCTATCTATTATTTGTTGGATTTTGTGTTTGTTTGTTTTTCAGGTTTGCTATTAGAGTTTAAGTTCCATTCAATTCCCCTTTCTGAAGTCAACTCCACCCTTAAAAGTCACACAATTTTTTATTCCTTCAAAGCTAAACCCATGAATTATATAAACTCACAATTTAAGATGCAATCAAATTTTAGTCACACATTCAACTCCACACAATATGTCAAAATATATTCATTCAAGTTTATACATCTTAACTAGCCCTTTACATTAATCCACAAGAAAACATACCGTTCACACATTTCATCAAAGAGTTCATGGCTAGTCCCTTCATTCATGCATGAACGTGTAATGTCATAAGTCAAAATACTCCAACTAAAGAAAAATAATTTCAACATACAACAAGTGCAAACCAATGCATGAGACAACAAATCGATGACAACTTACTTGAGTGGTTTATTTTCAAGTTGTGGTGGATATTGAAGAACAACATATCATATAATTCACACATTTTATCAAATATTTTAATAGGCAATCCCTTAATTCATGCATGAACATGTAATATGCCAAGTAAATACACTGCCAATAAAGAAAAAGAAATTCATCTCACTACAACAAGTGCAAATGAACCAACATATTACATCCATCATTAAATAAAACAATTAGAAGAATGACACAACAAATAACACAATAAAAAATAAAATAGAAGAATGACAACTTAATTGGGTGCTTTTTGTTCAACTTATGGTGGTAATTGAAGAACTAGATTCGTCGAATGGAGTAGGGTGAGGAAGAGAAATATGTAACAGAGTTGGAGCGACTCCCTGGTTGTGGGAATTTAGTGTGAGCAAAAATTATAAAACTTATTTCCCTCTCTTTAAAACTGCTAGTCAGTATAAATTGCTCAAGCGACACTTTTTTGCTTGAGCGAAAATAACCTTGAAACTACTTCTCAATCCATCCATGGAGTTGTTTAAGAAACGGTGGGTTCGCTTGAGTGAAATTTGCCCTGTATCCAACCTTTTTCCATACAATTTTTTGCTTAATAACACATTATTACGCTTGAGCGATATAAAGCCTGAATCTAAGCATCATATCAATCATACTTTCGCTTAAGCGAGTTCTTTTTTTGATTGAGCGAAATTGACTGCAAAATTAGCTTTTAATCCATGCACGGGATTGCTTAAGCGATGATGGGTTCACCTGACCGAAAGTCGCCTCGTGTCCAAATTTGTGAACCTATACCATTTTTCACTTAACACAGTTGTATTTCACTTGAGTGAAATGGGACTCAAATGTAGGCTTCATATCAATCTTGGTTTCGCTTAAGCGACATTTTTTTTCACTTGTGTGAAACTTGACATTGCTTTATTTCTTTCTCTTAAGACAACATTATTTCATTAAAGCGAAATCGACCTCAACATTTATCATTCTCACTATTGTTTATTTCGCTCGAGCGATTTAATCCACACTTGAGTGAAAAAACTAGTAATGAAATTGCATTATAGTTTGTTTTTTTTAGCTTGAGTGACATTATATTGGTTTCGACCCTAGTTTTGCTTGCATGAAACTATTTTTGCTTAAGCGAAAATTGCACCAAATCAATCCTCCATCCATTTCCTTCATTTTTCATGCCTCAAATGCATCTACAAAACAATAAATAACAACATATATAAGAAAACATAAATACTTTATATTGTAACACTTCACAATTATTGTTTCCTTCTTAAATGTACTTCCTATGATCCAACTATCAACTACAACATTACTATAAATTACCTACACACAACACACATCTAATTCTTTTCTAGGCCAACCTATCCTGATCTATATTCACTAATACTCCACTATTCTCCTATCCTCCAAAGGAGTGTTTCAACTTCAAAAGGTACTTTCAACATTCAACATGATTTGCCTACTTTTTCTCAATGGACCAACATTCATCTTAATTCAACCATGGCTAGATATTTCCTTAAACAACAACTAGCGCTTTACTTTTCAATTTTGGTACATACCATGCTATCCAAATCAACAACTACAATGACTTTCCAACATGACTTCAAAACAAACATGGAAATTGGCACCAAATTATCATTGATAATGCCACAAATACAACCGCCCCCTGTGCTTCCACGCCCCCTTCCAAAAGGGTACAACATTCACCCCTACCCTAACATTCACCAACAATAATTTTTCCCTCTACTTTGCAATATTTTTCTGAAAAAACATAGTTTATAGTAACTAATCTTCACAATCCATGTTGGTTGAACAACCTCATTGCTATGCCTTCGTCGCCCACACCGCCACTCTGACACACAAGCCATAACTTAAGCTCAACACACCTTCACACAGGGGACAACACATAACCCTTCACGCTCTCTACTAACCTTTTTCTACTCCTCACACTTTGCCACACATCCACCATCACGTCCAATGCCACGCCGTTTAAAATGCCACATAGTGATCTTGGAGTGGTGTAGAGATAAGTATTGCTATAAATGTATCACCTCTCTAACATAAATGTTTTTATTAAATAATTAATGAACATATTATTATCATTATTATAATCACTTTTGCCATCAGTCACTTCGCTATAATTATTCTTATATATTAAAAAGAACCTCAAATCTAGACCAATTAGAACATAAAATTATTACACCTGTAATGAAAAAAAAATACAAAGAGAAACTAAGGGACAAATAATAGAACCATACCAACCTATAGATAAAGACTAAAAAAAAGAAGATTTTTTATTCAAAATCATTAGAGTACTTTATGTACTTGTATAGGGTTATAGGGCCTAGATAGTACATGATACTGGTTGGAACAATTATCTATGATCCTTTGATCGCTCCTCCTTTGTCCTTTCTTGTACTCGTTCCTTCGGTCGAGAGTTAACCTGCAAAAGGTTTTCTGACGATCAAGTAAATACTCTGTATAAGAGTGAATGATATAATGATAAAAGTTTACCTTCTCTTGTGTAGCAATGCTTATTTAGAGTGTTAATAATGATCGATTTCGTTTATGAGCCTTATTTGATACGTTTCTTTAATAAAACGGTATTACCTGGTTTATTGCATGGTTACCGGATTTATAGGATATTACCTGATTTATCGTATCTCTTTATTTTCTATTTGATATAATCAATTCATTTGATCGGTCACCAATGTCGAGTGATGTGGCTCGTTCAGCTCCGACTGGTACACTTGTCCCCCAAGCTTAAGGGAGAACCTTCCAGAAGATCCTAGATATGACCGTTTGGTGTCTCGAGGTTGGAAGTGACAATTTTGATCATTAATGATTTACTGACCACGTGTTTTTGCTTTGCATTTTTTCATAAGTATGAATTTCGACTGCACGTTCTACTCCGCTCAATTTAATAAGTTGAATTCTGATTAGTTGCTTTACCTTGCATTTTTCTTGTTTAATGATCCCACATGTAGGAGTGGTTAAAAGCTATTTTAGGTTAGTTGCTGGGAGGGATTGTCGTTTGAGACAATGCTTCCTTACCGAGCTAACTATTTGGTTTATCACTAATCGGGAGGTATTGCCACGTTGGGGTAAAGCTTCCTTAGCCGAAGTGTAGAGATTTTTAGGCATAGGGAGGGATTGTTGATTGTTAGGCAAAGCTTCCTTAACCATGCCAAGCCTTAGGGCATTGAAAGGGATTGCCATGTCAAGGAAAAGGTTCCTTGACTGAGTCGAGTTTTTAGGCATCAGGAGGATTGCCACATTAGGCAAAGCTTCCTTGACCGAGTCGAGCCTTGGAACATCGGGAGGGGTTGCCATGTTAGGACAAAGCTTCCTTGACTGAACCGAGCATTGGGGCATCGGGAGGGATTGCCTTGTTAGGGTAAAACTTCCTTAACCGAGTCAAGTCTTTGGGCATCAAGAGGGATTGTCATGTTAAGACAAAACTTCCTCAGCCGAATGGGGTTCAAAATTTCGTCGTAATTGAAAACTTCTTAGATGTGTGGAAGTCACAATGAGATGAAAGGGGGTCCACTTTTTGGGGGTCATCTTCTATTTATAAAGTTTTGGTTGATCTTCCTTCCATTCTTCTTTCTAATTAGGAGGAAGTTTTGCTTCCATGGTTTGATCAGTGAAGGGATCTCTCATATGTTCCTCTTCCAAAATGAGAGCATGTTGTGATTAATGGGGCGTGGAGGATTGATGAGTTTGAATTCGAAGAATGGTAGTCTTCTCCTAATTTTTTGTATTCTCGGATTTTTCTGGGAAGGCTTGTCTTCTAACTTTCAGATCCTTGAGGACCCCATCTAGGTGGTGGTCTCCTGACTTTTGGGTCTGGCCTTCGAGGTCCTAGTTCAGGTGCGATCTCGGCTAGTTGTTGCTTCATTTGATCATTCTATTATCGAAGGATTCATATTTCCTTTTCGTTCTTCTGAAGTAGGACTCATATCTCCTCCATGTTCTTCTGACACATTTCTGCCATCTCTTTGTTAGGTTTGGAACATAGCTATTTGCTCGGCCTCCTTCATTTTCTCGCTTGCCATATGCCTTGTCGAAACCATTTGCTGCTCTTTAACTCTATCTTGGTCCCATGTGGGCGCCAATTGTACTTGTATAGGGTTATAAGGCCTAGATAGTACATGATACTGACTGGAACAATTGTTTCTAATCATTTGGTCGCTCCTCCTTTGCCTTCCTTTTCTCGTACTCATTCCTTAGTTCTCGGTCGAGAGTTAACTTGTAAAAGGTTCTCCAATAATAAAGTAAGTACTCTGTATAAGAGTGAATAATATATTGATTAAAGCATACCTTCTATTGCGAATCAATGTTTATTTGTAGTGTTAATAGTGAGTTATTTCATTTATGGGTCATATATAATATATATTTTTAATAAAATAATATTACCTTAATTTATCGCATATTTACCAGATTTAGAGGATATTACCTTATTTATTATGTATTTTTTATTTTTTATTTGATATAGCCAATTTATCCAGTTTATCGATTTCTAATGTCGAATGATGTGACTTGTTCAACTCCGACTAATCCATTTTAGAAAATGAAGGGACCATATTCTTATTCTTATGCACGTGAATATAAAAACTTTTTACTTTTAATTCTTTAACAATTTTATTAAAATAATCATTAATTTTCTGAAAAAACTAAAATTATATTTTTATTTAAAACCAATTTCAATTTATTATTTTTACATTTACATTTAAAATTCATCTTTTTAGAAACTATTTCTTTTGGCTAAATTGGAGGTTTAGTCTCTTTAATTCCTTATTTGAGATTTTAGTCTCCCTATTTTCGTTTTGTTATTTTAATTCTTGAATTTTAGAAAAAATTACAAGTTTACTCTAGTATTCGATTTTCATTTTTTTTATTTGGGTAAATATAATTTTTCTTCGTTTCTCATATTCTAAAATTTGAAATTATTCTTTTTAATTATGAAAAAAATTAGTGAATTTTGATTTTAGTTTCTACCAATTGTTTTTTATGTCTGAAAAAATTGAAATAGTAATTTTTTCAACATTAATTTTAAATTAGATAAATAATTTTTTTAGAAATATTGAAAATATAATAGAGTATTACATGGTAATATTATATTATAAATATTAATAAGTGCACTTAGATAATTATTTGATTTTCATGATTTGCGTTCTATTACCTGTTTATATGTTTATACTGAACAACTAACGAGACCGAAGATATAGATTTTTGTCTGAGCAGGTTTTTGTTTTCTCTGTTATCTCTGTTACAACAAAAAAACACGTTTTTTTGTATCTTCATTTTTGATCCAGCAATAATGGATTTGATGTTCCCTCTGAAACCCCATAGTGTTATTCTCAAGGCACCACTCTTTTCTTCTCTGTTGTTCCCTCTTCCCCTAAGGTTTCGTGCTGTCACCGCTTTCAAGCATGCAAATATTCAATGCGAACTTGAAGGCCGACCCAATGGTGCTCTCTCCGGTGACTTCGACCCTCGCTTCATTGATAGGGTATGCCCCATTTTGCTGCTGTTGTTATTGGTTATGAACCCTTTTGCTTTCTGGGCCCTGGTTATATTTCATTCACGAAGGCTTCACTTTCCTTTTGAAGTGGGTGGTTGCGTTTGTGCTCTTGTTGGTACTTTCACTTTTGGAAAAAATATCACCTTTTCAGGCCTTTTTTTGTGGTTTTTATTGTCTGTTTAAACATACCCTGGAAGAGATTTTTATTTGTTTGTTTATTGTACTATTTTGAGTTGCATTACTAAGTGCTTGGTTCAGTGATAATTGGATATATGTGTTTGATGTTATGCTGTGGCTGTGTTGCTTTAACTTGAGATAGAGAAATTGGACTAACAAAAATCTAGGTTTTGAAGGACATTTCATAAGACATTGCCTAAGGGCTTACTTGAATTTGGTGGGCTTGTTGTTTTCTTTGTATGTATAGTTCTGAAAATCTCTAGCCATGTAGGTGGGATAGGGGACGACAATCACTAAAAAATGTTGAAACGAAGTTTTGTTTGCATTTTGTGACATTCTATATTGAGCTATATTAGAGTATAGTTAGTCTGCAAAAATATAGTTTTCTTTTCTATTTTTGTACAGCAATAGTATAGGTATAACGGCTACTATAGTAGTGCAGCTGTGTCTTCTAACCTCCTACCTAACTCTAAGTTAACTTTATAGAGCTTATATACTTGTTTGTACTCAGTTAGGTTTTACAGATTAGTTAGCTACTTATACTTGATAGTAATCACTTGGGGTTAAAAGTTCATTTTACACGAAATCTAAATCTCTTCTTCATCCTCTCTTTAAACCGTAAGGATACCAAATTCAAAGTGAGCAATGTAAAATGAATTTGTATGCTGTTGTTCATGTGTTCGTTTTCCTGTGAACAGAAGCGAAGAGGAGTATGCATGTGGAAATTCTCATATCCTTGCATAGAAAATATTGACTTGTGAAATGTGCATTGCAATTTTATCATTTTCTTAATATGGTTCTTAAATCAGCCACAGATACCATGGTCTTAGTTAGTCTTCACCATGGGGCTCAATTTTACACCATCCTCCTTCTATTTCCTCATTTAGTCATGTACCCTGCTTCACATCCATTCGTTCCTTCTTGGCCTCCTCTCTGCCTTCCTTTTCTGTAGATGACATGGGAACTGGGAAGTTGGTAATGATAGCAGTGGTGGCTGGTCTAGTTGGTTGTGTCTATGGTTAGGCATAAGAAATAAAAGTTAAGAAGAGAACTAATCAAAATATCCACAACCTCCTAACAAAATCAATTTTATGTCCTTACCCACCTAAGCTACATTATAGCCATGTCAACTGTTGGTAGGCAACCTATAGTCATTAATCAATGCCATCTCATCATGCTCTGTTAGTGGGGCTTATGGATAGTGCTAGAAGGAATTGAATGAATTTCTGCTTATCTAGAATTGTTGTTTAATAGAAGAGATATGGTACTCTAAAAGAATGAAGAGTTATTCTATCTGGGTACGATGTTGTATGATATTTTATTGTTTCTAGAAATGTTTGACATCATCGTATATTCAATACACCTTTTGGATAGACATAAGGATATAGAAAATTTCACCATATCATCTTTTATGCACTTTCCCTGATCTCAATACTCATGGAAGTATAATGTTTCCTTTACTGGTCCATTAGATTCATTTAGCATGTCAATTTTAGGATATATGGTTCCATATTTGTTATAAATTGATGACTTAAATATGGTTTTAGTCCCTGTGAAATAAGTGAGTTTTGTTTTTGGTCCCTGTAAAAAAAGTCTTTGTTTTTAAAATTGGAAATTATTACTTTTGATCCCTAGTATAATGACACTAATGAACTGGTTATGTGTTGAACAAAAGGTTAAGTGACTATTCCAAGTGACACATTACCAGTATTCTGATGTAATGTTAGCATGCAACACGTAAAAGAAACTCTTAAGATTCATAAAATAAATTATATTTATCTATCTTAAAATGAATAGTAGGCATTAAAAATGGTGATTTGGAATTTTTTAGGGATGAAAATCAGTGAAAAATATTTTATTGGGACTAAATTGAAACTCACATTTTATAACTCAGTGCTTTCAAATTTTATAGGATGGAAAACAAAGAAACAGTTTTTTTAGGGAACTAAAATCAAAACTTACTAATCGTATTGCTGGGACTAAAACATATTTAAGCCTAAATTGATTTTAGGTTTCTGATGAAAATATATTGTCAGTCAGTCATAAAATTAGTAGTTTATTCTTCTACTAGGGTTTCTCCTTAGTTATAAATTGTTGATGAGATATGTTTCTAATTTTAAGTGTATTCAATCTGACAATAAATTCCCATTCTAGCAAAAAGCACTGGAAGCAGCAATGAATGATATAAACAGCTCCTTTGGAAAGGGAAGTGTTACAAGACTGGGCAGTGCTGGTGGAGCTTTGGTGTATGCATTTTCTCCATATATATGTTCTCTGTCTCACCTAAATTGTAGAGAAACATCAGTTTATATACCCTGTGACTATTTTCTGTGAATCAAATGGCATGACAGATTTTGTATTTCATCTTGAATGTCTGCAGTGAAACTTTCCCCAGTGGTTGTTTGACCTTGGACTGTGCTTTAGGTGGTGGTCTTCCTAAAGGAAGAATTGTAGAGGTATTGCCTCTATACATCTTGTTCATTTCTTTTTGTGGTCATATAACCTATTTACATTTATGGATTGGGAAGAATGAGATATATATTTATTGTCAGGGTTAGGATTCCATTTAAATTTGGGTATGTATTAAATGTTTTAGTGCTTGTAGGGTTTCTTTAACAAATTTGTGTTATTTGAGGATTTTATTCAGGGCTGCTGAGTTTTCAATCTGGATTATATTATTTTTTCCCGAGAATTATGTGCACATTTTTAACAGATCATAAATGGTTTAATTAATTATCTTGGTTCTATTGATTGTAATCTAACTCAAAGTTCATGCAAAACATCCAATTTGTGACTCCTAATCGCATGCCTTCCTCAGTCCTCCAAAATTAGGAGCTTAAATCTATATTTTTCCCTAAACAAGATATTTATTCTCTCCCTTTCCACATCTTTGGATGTGCATGCTTTGTTCATGACCATACTTTAGGAAAAGATGAGTTGGCTGCCAAATCCCTTAAATGTCTATCCCTTTCCTTGACAGGCTACTGGTGGTACTTTCCTGATCTCTTTCCTGGTGGTACTTTCCTGGTGGTACTTTAGACCCTCTTCTATATTCTTGAGTTCACGATGACCTTCTCGATGATATAATACCACTTAATCATTCTTTCAATCAGATTGCTCTCACACTTGTCCCCTCCTCCCTTGCTCATTTCTCAAAGGAGGCCTTATCCAACCCATCCAAACTCCACCTTCAGACTCATCTTCCACGCCATCAAACATTCCATCTCTGGCTCCTGAAGTAGAACTACTTAATTCATTAAATAAAGGTATTAGGTCTTCTCATAACTCTAGTACTCATTATGCTTGTCATTTGACTTACCATCAGGTATCCCCTTCTGCATGTGTCTTCTGTCCTTTGTGTCTAATGTCTATACCAAAAATTACAGGTGAATTCCAGTTGCTGACAGATTATGGTAGATGAATGAAATCTACTTTAGATTCAATACGGAGACATAGGGTATGTTTGACCCAACTTAATTTTAGCTTAACTTCTTACAAGTAAAAGTTGGGCCAAACACTTATTTATTAAAACACTTTAGGAAATAAGCAGCTGATTTTTAAAAAACAAATTAATAAAAAGAAGTAACTTTCAGGGAAGCTAATAGATATAGCTTGTATTGAGCTTTTATATCTTTTTCTAAGAGACTAAGTTTGATTCTTCACTTGGAACTTTTAAGCACCATATGCTAGTACTTTCCCTTTTGCTTTTAATATTTTATCGGACAAATTAATTTCCCTCTATGCATTTTGTTCATAGAAACAGTTTTCTTACAACATAGTGGTCCTTTCTATAATGACATAGTGGTCCTAATTTGATACTACTAATACGACATAGTGGTCCTTTCTATAATGATTGTGCATATTTAATGTATTCACTTCACTTGGACAATGCTAACACGAAAGTGTGATGCCCCTTTCTCCCTTGCCAAGTCACAGGCAGGGAAACTTGCATGTATGGTTTTGGCCCGAGACCCTGAAAAATTGTGTTTGCTATCAGTGGAAAAATACTATTGATGTTGACCAAAGAAACCCTAACCAACATTGATTGGGAAATATCACTGGCCTACATTGACAATAAAATAACCTAAACGAGGTCAGATGAAAAATAACTTCGGTTGACTTTAGCTTAAAAGAAATCTTTGCCAACATTGATAAACAAACTGATTTTGAGTTAACGACACCTTGATCTTGGACCAACCGATAATGTCTTGGTTTTAACTGAGTTGATGGCGCCTTGACTAAGGCTGAGCCAAGGAGAGAGTACAAATAGAAGAGACATAAATTTGAACGTATGAAAAGTTCTGAATTCTTACTTTTGCTGAAATTTGAAATTCAAATTACTCATAAAATTTTCGAATTTCAATTTCTTTTCAAATTCCTTATTAAACAACACATTTTATCATAAAATATTTCAAATTCTCTATAAAAATATATTACCTTCTTAAAATCCCCATTCACACACATTATTAACTCATTTGTTATGTCATGGGTCAAGCTGATATTATCTGCTATATCTTTTCCAGATATTTGGACCAGAAAGTAGTGGGAAAACCACCCTAGCTCTTCATGCTATTGCAGAAGTGCAGGTAACTTATCTGTCTGGAGTTTTTTTAAATCATTAGTTATTGATCATGAAGAATCACCTAATATAAAAAAGAATTCTGGATCAATATGCTATTTTTTTATGATGTGCAGAAGTTAGGAGGCAATGCAATGCTTGTTGATGCAGAGCATGCTTTTGATCCTGCATATTCTAAAGCATTAGGAGTGGATGTAGAAAATTTAATTGTATGCCAACCTGATCATGGCGAGATGGCTCTTGAGAGTAATATATTTGCCTTTAATGTGATTGTGTTCAAATGGAAAAGATAATCTTTGCACTGTCCATATTGCAATAGCAGGGTGCTGTTTGGTGTCTATGAATTGATTGAACTTTCCATATTATAGTTGCAGACCGAATGTGTAGATCTGGAGCCATAGATCTCATTTGTGTGGATTCTGTCTCAGCTCTCACTCCACGAGCTGAAATTGAAGTAAACAATTACTTTTTGATTTTAGGTACTCCTGGTTATAATTTAAGGAGTACATTTTTTTAACTAGATTTTTCGTTTAAATGCACAGGGGGAGATTGGAATGCAACAAATTGGATTACAAGCTCGTCTTATGAGCCAAGCTTTGCGTAAGATGTCTGGGAATGCATCTAAAGCTGGTTGCACTCTTATATTTTTGAATCAAATAAGATATAAGGTACTTGTGCTTGATTAGTCTAACTTTCCTTTTGGATGACTGCATACATTTCATTATGACTACGGTAAATTCCATCCGCTTAATCAATGGAGTTCAATATCTATATTTGATTTTTTAAACCTCTAGTTCTTGTTAATATGATTTTTTTTTAAAATTTACTTCTGTAGATTGGTGTCTATTATGGAAATCCAGAAGTGACCAGTGGTGGAATTGCATTGAAGTTCTTTGCGTCACTTCGGCTAGAAGTTCGTCCTGCAGGGAAGATAAAGTCTGTAAGCTCAATAACACCATCATAGCATAATCTTTTATATCATCTTAAACCTTCCTGTTTCCCAGAGGCATCTCAACTCCAAACTATCAGCAGTTTTACTGAAATTATCTTTTTGACTGTGATGTCAAAGTTGTTTGAATGAAGCATCACTGGTTGCATTTTCATTTTGGTTTCAATTTCTTTTAGGCTAAAGGAGATGAAGAAATCGGCCTTAAAGTTCGTTTAAGAGTACAAAAGAGCAAGGTAAGCGACAATATTTGTAAATTTTGAAGTTTTCTGTTTAAAACATTTCTGTTCATTTTTTGTAGTACTGCATAACATAATCCCTTGAAACTTGACATTTATTATACTTTCCAAAGTTAGCAATTTTGATTCATTCTTACTTGTCATTTATCAGTCTCTCTGTTTCTTGTGGTAATTTATTCTAGATTTATTGTGACTGTGTATAAAAACTGGATAGCAGTGTGACACTTTTGAATCTGCTATTATCTCCTGAGTCTCTTTTGATGGTTGTTCTTGTTACTCTTGTTCTTCTTTTGTGTCTTCTAGGAGATTCAACACGATGATTCCTCAGCTGTGTGACACTTTTAAGTCTGCTACATTATCTCCTGAGTCTGTTTCAATGGTTGTTCTTGTTCCTCTTGTCCTTCTTTTGCGTCTTCTAGGAAATTCTACATGAGGATTTCCTCTTCAAACATACCAGTGATACCAATAATCCATTGTGGAGCATGAACATGCCGCTGTTCCTGCCTGTGAGGCCATGCCAGACTCTTCCCCAGTCCCAATTCCTTTACTGGACTCTGCCCTTCCACTTATTCTTCATGTAACAAGCCATCTTCACTACATCACAAAAACTAACGGAAAATTTCAGTTTTAGACAAAACTCCTTGCTAATTTATTGTGAAAATGAGTAATTCTTTTTTCTTTGCTCCACCGTAACAACATACATCCAAAGACATAGGAGAATTAAAAAGGAAACGAAGGAATTTGTTGATAAAGTACTGATTGTCCCTGACAAGTAATGAATTAAAACTATCTACAACTAAAAAATAAGAAAAATAACCTTGATAGTATCAAAAAATAATTGGCCATTCCTAATTCTAGGAATCAAACACCTTTGAAGGATCATACTCATCGTAATCAATTCCCATGGTTGGAACGTGGCTAGGACCTGGTTCCTCGATAAGCAATACAAATTTCTGGTTAGTTACAGTAGTACTTACAAAGGTGCTTCCTAGCAACACCTTCAGTAAAATTAAACACGAGGTCTCACCAAGCAACCTTTTAAAGACCATTACGGAGGGGTTCTACCAACCTCTAATATGTCCATGCATGAGGTCCTATTGAGAAACCTCATCTGTGGAACCAATATTTGAAGATAAGGGAGACAAAGTATCCCCAGTAGTAAGCGTGATGGTGAGCCTTTGGCTGTGCAAGGTATGCTTATGGAGTATAGAAAAAGAAGAGGCCATGAGACTCGTTCAATGACAATCATCTGTCCTAAACTCTAGGCATGCATGGTAGCAATGTTTTTTGTAAAGGTAATTAAACAGTGATGGGATTGGTTGAGGCGATGAATAAAAAGGATATTAAAAAAACACTTTGGTACATTTAGAACAGAATCTATGGTTAAGGAAGGAAAGGAGTGGTTAGAGTTGATCTCCTTGGACTAGGTTTGGGAATTATTGGCATAATCAAATGTAGAAAAGGAAGAGAAAATGAACAATTACCAGAAATGTGGTTAAATGCACCAGAGTCAACAATCCAGGACCAAGGGAAGAAGACTAAGAAATGCTAGCAAATGAGTTACTAGTGTGTGCAATTGAAACAATAGCGCTAGTGTTTTGGTGGTTCTCATACTATTGTTAGCAAGTTCATGCTAAATTACATGGCTTTGGCAATTCCTTCAACAACTTTACTTTGGAGACTTTGAAGATACTGAACCTATTTGTGACAATCAAGTTGCTCTCCACATTGAGTCAAAACAGATCTTCAATGAATGTACTAAACACATAAAGATAGATTGTAGATTTGTAAGAAAGGTTTGTGAAGGGAAATTACAACTGACTTTGTTAGCTACCAACTGGTCAACATGTTCACAAAGTCATTTAAAGGATCATGTGCTGTCTATGTTTTAACAAGCCTGGTTCATATGACATGTTTGCTTCAGCTTAAGGTGGGAGTGTTGTTAAAATATTTTTGAATGAGGACATCTATTACATGCAAATATGGAAATATAGGTTACTACAAATTAGGGATTTTGATTGGTTCTTTGTATCCATAATTTATTCTCGTGTGCCCTATTATAAGTTTTTAAATATGGCATATGTATGGTATACAACACAACATTAAGAGATATCACTATTATACAAAGCACTAACCCCTAATTTCAAATTAGGAGATATAATAAAATATGGAAATCAATCCTGAGTTCATCTAAGGTGTCTAAATTACTCTAAAGATAAAACCAAGATATTTGGAGATATATTTTTTATATTTGAGCAAATATTATGCTGTATTTTCATTGACTTTAAACTATGTTCTGGAGGTCCCTAACTCAAAAGTTGGTGTAGGTATCAAGGCCTTACAAACTAGCTGAATTTGAAATTATATTTGGAGAGGGAATCAGTAAGCTGGTGAGTCTTGCAGCATAAAAGCTTTAGACCTGTTAGTCTATATCATTATTTTAACTCTTTCTTTTGAATGCAGGGATGCATTTTAGATTGTGCAGAAATGACGGATATTGTCTTAAAGAAGGGATCTTGGTACAGCTATGGAGACCATCGGTACTGTCTCTACTTTCTGAATCTTAGTACTTATTTTGTACTTATTTAATGATCTCTTTCATTGTTCTCTCTGTTCTCTGGGTGTGTCCTCCAAATTAAGGACTTAACAATGCAATAATATATAATGTAAAATTTATTAGCAAGCTAATCAGTTGTGAAACAAAAGTTGGTTTTTCTTCAATGCCTTCTTCTCTCCCTTTATCTTGTATTCCCCATTCTTTGTCCAAATGGTTGGTGGGTTGTTTTTATATGTAAGTTTGCATGGCTTATTGTTAACCATCCAATTGGTGTCTTGAAACAGGTTGGGACAGGGAAGGGACAAAGCAATACAGTACTTAAAGGAGAATACGTATCTTTTAGAAGAAATTGAAAAGGTTGCATTATCTGAGCCTGTTATATGCTATTATCAACTTTAAAATTAGATCTTATGCTGTATATTGTTTTGTATCTTAAAATTATAAACTGCATGTGTACTTGCTTCCTGATTATGTTTTTATACTAGTTCGTCTATTGTCGGTAGAGAATGTAATATCATATGATCTTGCCCAGAAAATTTATGGTATAAATTGGGTACCCAGTTTTATGCTGTTTGTAATCTATATGTCTCCAAATACATCTGGTCACAAAGTGGTGAAGCCTACTAGGATTGGCAATTGTTGTTTGGACACATCAAAGGTCTTAGTTAAAGCCAAGATCTTTAGTCATTGATGGTATGTTTGGAGTTTGATTTAGTCATGGTCAAAGCAGTTACCATTTTGATGGTAGATTTCAGGGTTGAGCTTCATTTGATCAAGCAACAATTTGTTTTTGGGTTACATAATAGCTATAAAGCATACATGCTGGACTACTTATGTCTCTTTTTTTGAGTTTGAACAAGAAGCAAGGATTTTGTTGTGAGTATCATTGATCTTTTAGAATATACAAAACTATATTGTATCTTGAATATAGAAAGATTTATAGGAATTTGTCTTATGAGCACATGCATGATTTTATATTTATAAGGAATAGTAATGATACAGTAGTAGGAAACAAAAGAAACATAAAACATACTCCTTAAAATTAAGACTATACAATATTTCCCTATTTACACAACCGTATCTTTAATACCCTCCTCATGCTAAAGTGTATATGTCATACACCAAGCTTGTTACAATCTACGCAAGATCCCATGAAAGATTTTGTGAAAATATTGATCAGTTGGTCACTAGAGCTAGCAAAGTTAGTCGCTTTTTTTCTTGAGAGCAGTTACTCCCACGAAAGGACAATCTATCTTATGTGTATAGTTCACTTACGGAAGACTAGATTGGATGCAATATGAAGAGCAACTTGGTTGTCATGGATAGGTCAGTCCCTAAATATCTCCAAATTGTAACTACTGGAGAAGTTGCTTAAGCCTTGTAACATGTAGGACCTGTTTGGGAGCTTCTCCAAAAGGACTTCTAGAAGATTAAGAAGAAAAAATAGAAATAAGTTCCTTCTTAGCTAAAATTAGTTTTTTCCCAAGTAAAAAACAAATAAGCTATGAGAGTACAAATGAGTCTATGCATAAGTTAATTTTAACTTGTGGAGAAGCTAATTTCAATTTAGTACTGAACTTCTTTGCTGGATCAAGCAATTGTATTTTGCATCTTAGTTCTCCATGAGATCAAATTCCCCTACAAGAACGCATAACTATAGTTAGATCTCTTGCCATTAGGTTAACAAACAATTTAGCTGTCACCTTGTCTTCATATAGGAGTTTGCAACCTGGTGCATTCTTTATATGTCGCCATTATTTAGTATGTTGCATGTGTTGAAATGTAATGTTATTTTATTATTATTTCTTTTGTATGTACCCAGCTTTAGTTTAGGGTTCCAATTAAGTGCCTTGCCTCTTTCCACTGAGATATATATATATATACACACACACACACATCAATAAAAAGGTAAAACAGTGTAAGTTTTATACACTGTACTTTCTCCATCTCATTTATTCAAGTTGGTATCAATAGCCCTGGTCACCTCTGTCCACTATCTCTGGTAATCACTGCCCTGCTGCTGCTGTGTCCACCATCGGCTTTGTTCTGGTGAAGTCGGTTATGTGCGTCTCGAGTAGTATGATCTCCCATGGCAATCAGTTGAACATGTCTTAGAAATTCTAAGCACCTATATTTTTGCTAATGACATTCAACATCTCTTTGATGCAACTCAAAGAGTAGCCTTTCTCATGGGATAAACTCTAAATGACTTTGATATCATATTAAGAAGTAAAATTTATGTCTAACTCAACCTTATAAAACCAACTTATAAGATTAGGTTTGCACTCACTTATAAACTATGAAATGTCCTAATTTATAATCGATGTGGGATCTCCAATATTATTAATACTTGGTTTTAGACTACACTAATCTTAGATTTTAGTTATAAGTAACTAGATTACTGTAATGGACAGTCAGTAAAAAAAAAATTAGTTTTCCAGAAATTTAATGTAGAGAATGTTTGTTTCTCATGTTTGGTATATTTTAAAAAAATAACTATCTCAGGAAACTGTTTCCAAATTTTGTTTTACTATGTTGCACACAATTATAGGATTGATGAAGAAAAGAAATGATTTATTTGCAGGTAGTTAGGTCTTCATTGGTTGATGGAAGTAACCAAGCAAGCCTTGCACACATGAAGAATAGTCCAGTGCTACATGAAGATGATGATATATTTGAGGAAAGTCAGTGATAAGGGACTTATTACTTGTTTGGGTGGTTGGTTCCAGAAACTGGGAAATTCTTTCTTCACTACAAATGTTAGTGGAGTTGGCTTTGATGGTTACACCAATTATTGGCTCATCCATCTTCATCCATTGGTAAGTGTTAAGGAAACTGATGGCATGAGACATGCACAATAGGATAACAGTGAATCATAGAGGATTTTGAAGGACTGATTTTCAACTCAAAATGTTCTTGAGTCCCAAGTAATGCAATCTAGATTTTTATATTTGGTTTCAGTTATAGCTGAAAAACCTCTGATTCAAAAAACTCTGGTTAAAATTAGATTTTATTCTGATAAAGAATGTTAATTAATTTCATTTATTTTTCTTGATTTCATAAAATAAAATATATTTTATAAATTATCCTTATTGGAGATAGTGTTTAAGTTTAAATATAAGTAGTTTTTTTTTAAATAACAGCATTAGACAGTACTAGGAAAATTTAAATTCATTTATATTTAAATTCACTAAACATGACATTTTATTTTCTAGAGGTCTAGAAAATTTATTATTGCTTCCCATTATTGTTATTCTTTTTGGGTTGTAGAGCTATTCTGCTGGTAGGTTCACTAATTGGGGAGTTTCTTCCTGCACCCTTACATTTTTCTTCCTACACCCCTACATTCTTTGGAAAAAAATACTGAAATTATCCTTTTGTAGTTTTATGTGATTCTGGAACAGGGGTTCCATAAGCAAAAAGTGTCTTTTGGAATAGAAGTTCCGTAAGCAAAGAAGTTCCATACATTTTCTTTTTATTTCTGGATTGGTAAATCTGGAATTAATAAAATGTATTTTGAAAAATATATTCTGGAAATATTTTGAATAGAGCAATCTTCTTTGAAAATGATGGGGTGCAAGAAGACATTTGTTAGGGTGCAGGAAGAAATCGATTGTTTTTTTTAGGGTTTACAAGATTGCATAATCCAAAACTAAAATTGCAACAACAAAAATATATAAACTCACTGGCAAAGGATCCAAACACTCCAACACCAACACATTCAATGCTCATCACAATTGAAGGAACCTTAAAATATATTTAATTTATTTGATACTTTATTTTAAAAATTATAATTATAATTTATTTATTATTATTTGGACATTTAAGTAAAAGAAATACGTGCTTTTTCATATTCTATTATAATAATAAAAAATAAATATTTGACCGGGCAATACTATTAATACAATTATATTAATTATTTGACAATGATTGTAATAATAAAAAATTCATACTAGTTATAACTGAAAAACTAAGATACATGGAAAAGCTTTTAAGGACGCAGCCTTTCTTTGAATTATCTAATTTCATTTATCTTTTAATTCTGGATCAGATTTTTATAACGTTTTAGTATTTAATTTTTTTTATTCTTCCAAATTAAAAAGAAAACAATTTAATCTTTTAAAAAATAATTTTAATTTCTAAAAACTTAATTTAAGGAACAAATATTTGTTTACACTTTAATTCCCTGAATAGTAAATTTAATATATTTTTTTTAAAATTTAAGCTTGGAGATAAAAATAGAATTCACTTCAATTTTTTTAAACTAAAAGGAATTTTAAGTTTTTTCACGTGATTTACATAATTGGATGAAGATTGTGAATTATTTTTTATATTATAAATTTCATTTTTCGTTATTTAACATAAAAAAATATATTTCTTAATGCATGTTATATCCTCTTACTTTTAGCATATTTGACTGTTAAACTTGCAGACTTGAGAAACCACTTTCTTGTCCAATAAGTTTCATAGCAGAAGTGATATATTGTTGAGCACTTCTTTGAATAAAAATTGTTTGAAAAAAAAAGTGTCGTTTAAACTATGTCTTGGTGAAACATATTTTCTTATATTTAAAATTTGTTTCAAATTGTTTTAAATTTTGAAAGTATAATTCTTTATAATTTCATTTATATAATGATATAAATATGTAATGGGATAAGGTTTGTATTTTATTATCTTTATCTAGATAATTAATGCAAATAAATCAATATTGCATATTAGATATTAGATATTCAAGAAGAAAGAGATGACTATGGCACTTAATGATGACATATTCATGATTACATTTGATGACGTAGAGGATGATGAGGGTACTTTCAACTATTTTATAGTGATTAAATGTAAATATTAATTAATTTTTAAAATAATTTTCAGTAAATTTGTATTGAAAATTAATTTTTGTATTTAATTAAACATAATAATAATAATAATTTATCTTAAACAATTTGATTTCTTTTAAATAATTAATCATATTTAATAATAATTTGTTAAATTGGTTCTAAATGTTTTATAAATCACATTAATAACATAATAATTGATTATATTTATTTATAATTATTTTAGTATTTAACAAAAATGGTTTTCAAATCTCTTTAAAAAAAAGTACAACTATAGTTTTCATAATTCACTACTCTTCTTAATTGCTTATGGAAGTTTTAGATATTTTTTTAAATGAGAGTTTTTTAAGATGTTGGAATTGAAAAGTGATTCATAGTGAAAATGTTTTGATGACATTCTTTAAAGATAAAGATGTTCTAGATGTTTATATATATTTAGATAGTTTTTACTTTTGTTTGTTGTTGAGTCTTTCACAGGTAGTATTCATAAGATTATAATTGGCAACCAACCATACTAAAACGAATTAAAAATAAAATGAGTTTTTAAAAGTGAAAAACAAATATTTTCAAAAGGTTTTAGCTTTATTAATTGATTAAGTTTTATTACAATTGATTAATTAGTTCCTAGTGAAATTTAGAATAGGATAATCGATTATCTCTTTGATAATCGATTAGACGAGAGAGTTGGAAAACCATGTTAAAATTAATTGATTACACTATTTCATAATCGATTAAACGTTTTAATTTGCATTAATTGTAAAGTGAAAATAATTAATTAACACATCCATAATTAGTAAAACAAAAAGTGTTAACTGTTTTTCAAATTCAACTAACATATTGAAATAATTGATTAAATGTATCAATATCTATTTTGAATCAAACTTTCCAAAACTCTATAAATAAAAATTTCATATCAATCTTTTATAGAACTATTACAATCACAAAAGCAATTCAAATTTTGATATTTTAAGAAATTTTCATATTCTCAAATTGTGCTTACAAGATTTGAGATTCCATGTATTGTTGTACTGGAAATTAGCCTTGTATGCTTTAGTTGTGATTATTTTGGTAAACTCTTTCTTTATCTCTCATAATAATAAGTAATGTAGTGATCTTGTTAAGAAATTTAGCATGAATTTCTCCAAAGAAGTTGCAACATCAATGGTGACAAGTGGTAATGTGCCTTCACAAGGATGGGCCTGGATCGATATGGTCAAAGGTGTCTAACCTCATGTTATTATAGTAGTACAAACGGTTTAACATGTTTGATTATGGATTAATCTCGTACTTAATTATTTGTTGGTTTCCAACATGTATTCGATAAGCTTCCTGGATCTCTTCGACCGTGCAAGTCTTAGACCATGTCAATCTTGTATATGTATATAGTTTCAATTATGCAAAGTCGAGATGATCTCGACTATATACACTAACCCACATCCTTGAAAAAGTTCAATTTTAGATCTTTAAGAATTTGTAAGAAAATTTTGCCCTCTAGGGTTTCCTTGGTTGAGATGGTTCCTTCTATTGCTTGACTGAGATATCCTTGGCTAGCCATTCCTCCTTAGCCCCTAAGCTCAAGAAGTATATTCCAAAGAGTCTAAAAGGTTCCTATCCCAGGTTCGAGGGGGGTTGAATCATTTCATTTTCAAGATTCGTGCTCAGTATGATGTAGATCATTGGTTTAAATTTACATGATGGTTGAGAATGGTGGTGTCGCTTAGGCTGCCCTTGTTTCACCAACTATAAATAGTGGTGGGTCATTGTGTTGGGACCACTGGTTTTTTTTATCAAAGATCTGAGTAGTGGCTAGATGCAGATAATTCTTTGTGTCACCAAGTTAGTGATGTCTTCCTCCTCGGGTGTGTTCAAGTGGGTGGGTGTCAAAAGATGTTGGTGAGTCTTCGATTGAGGTTGGGGGTTTGAGTTTTGCTTTTGAAACTGATTATCATGTTGGGTTGATGCTCCAAGTAGAGCGGGAGATCATGCAATAAAGTAGGCTAAGAATGACCTTCCCCTTAGGTTGAGCTATGATTATGTGGATTGTTGTGTGATCGAGTGCTTTAATAAGTACATTTGTTCGTCCATGGTCGTGGCTAGTGTGCCCATCTTGAGAATCAATGCCAAGGTGGGTATAGTCTCCAAGAAGCATTGTAGTGTGATTAACAATATTTGTCATGGTCAAAAGGGTCCGGGATGAATTATTTTATAAGTACGCATGCTTGTTTACATATGTCCATGTTTGATTTCTCCTTCAACGAGTTTACCATGGGAGTTTTGCGGGTTTTAAATGCCGCACTATCACATTTGCATCCAAACACTTGGGTCTCATTGCGAGTCTTTTACTTGGTGTGCGAGATGTTCAACCTTTTAACTAGATTTTCCTACATTTATATAGTGTTTGGCCTTCTGACCTAGTTGACTCGTTGTCACTTATTAGTTTGTTTGGCACATGCCTATATGCTCCATACACTATCTTACAAAAAAATTTAAGGAATGGTTCTTTAAGGTTATAATGGAGCATCAAGATCATAGATTTTTCTATGATGGGGATAAGCTGAAGTTCCCCTTTTATTGGACTAGTCGAGGTCTATGATTATCTAAGGAAAAAAAATGTTTTTGAAGTCTTGGATAAGTTGTTAAGGAGTTTACCCTCAAGAAAGATCCTCACTATTTTTCTTTCTCCCCCAACGACGGGTGAACTTTATCAGTATGTATAGTTTTCATTTTTCAATGTATATGGTCAGTGTTTTCGTGTAGTCGATGCACATCTTTCACTTTTCATTGGCTTTCTTTACCGTAATTGCACTTGTCAAACAAGTAGTATACCAAGCTTCTCGAATGAATCTGACGTTGATCAACTTATCAACCTCCTCTTTGGTTGTTTTCCTCTTTTCTTCTTCTAATTTTCTTTTTTTTTGTGACATTGATCGTGCTTCCTTGTAATTGAGAGCTTGTGTGTGATAAATCTTGGGATTCACACCCAACATATACGATATCATCCATGCAAATAGACAGACATTGTCTTTTAGGACTTTAGATAGCATCTCAGCCTCAGACTTGGTTAAAGAGGTTTTTAACCTAGTGTTTTGTCTTTCATTCTTGAGCCACAATAGGGTGTGTCTTCGTCGATCTCTACTGAGAGACCATTATCTAATCTTGGGTCGAAATCATTCATGGCTACCATATTGTCCCTTTTTGGTCATGGCCATTCATGGTTCAGAGATGGAGGTGTGATCCTTAAATTGGTGGCATAACATTCTCTTGTTATCCTTTGGTTTACGACATGGACCATGATGATGTCACTTGACGCAGAGGGAGATTTCATTGCTAGATAAGGTGTGGATATGATCGCCCCTAAATTTTTTCGAGATGATCTCCCTAAGAGAGTGTTATCCAAGGTGTTAGCGTTGACAATGAGATAATGAATCTTGATAGTTTTGCTTCATAGACCACCTTCATCAAACTTTGTATACAAGTCAATGTAGCATGTTGTATCTACCTTTTCTCACGAGACCCTACAATCTTATCATAAGAGTGCATGTCCTTTTTTGAGGATTTGTAGCTTCTGGAACATCTTCTAATAGAGGATGTCCACCGAGCTTCCCTGATCGACTAGGGTTTTCATAACTGCAAATTTTTCTATTTATATCGTGATGACCATTGGGTCATCCAGCATAGGGTCTATGGCCTTCAAATCTACATCAATGAAGGTAACATGCGACATTCACTTTCAGGGGGCATGATGTCACAACATTTAATGATTGTACTATCCAGAGATGTCATTTTCTTTTGGAAGTCGACGCTTCTCCCTAGCAAACTCCTGCAATGGTGTTAATGACACCTCATAGAGGTGCTTTTCGGTCCCTCTCTTTTTGTGCTAACTGGGAACATTGGTTCAACCCACGTTGTTCTTTGTCATCTCGTGCAAAACCGCTTTAATGGTTATGTTCGTCATGACTCGGGAGAGTGCATTTTCCCTTCGCCTGGGCAAGTGACCGACTATCTGATATCTGAAATCCTTCACAAACTTTTGTAGGTGGCATGCCTATATTAATTTCTTAATCTTGTATTTTAAGCCCAAGAACTCCTCAGTGGCATGACCAAAATTCCAGGATACCTATAGTGTTTGTAGTGTCAACATTTGGTAGGGTGGGTACCTTCTTGGGAGTTGAGATAAGTTCGATACTAAAGACGTCTTCAAGGATTCTAGTTCGGTCTGCATTCAAGGAGGAATACAAAGAGGATATTTGCCCCCAATGTTCTCTTTGCCTCACCACATGATGACTTTGATCTGATATCTCCTTTTTTTGTGCTTTTTCTTAAGTATCATCTCAGCCATTACTTTACTTATAAGTCCTTGCAAGAATTTCACGACTCTTTGTCATAGTTCGTCTAGGCCAACCACTATTATTATTTTTTTTGCACAGGAAGTCTATGAAAGGTCTCAATCTTAAGGTTGTGACCATATGGTGCATGACTACTTCGGGGGTTATGGTTGCAGATGTTCAAAGATACCTTTCCAAATTTTTTTGTAAAATGTCTCAATAACTCTCCCTTTTCCTCCTAAATATTTTTCCAGGGCAATGAACGTCAAGTGATGTGGTTAGATGGTCGCAATGTGTTCCAAACTTAACTACAAACATATTGAAATAGTCAATCGAGAAGGGTGGAAGCCGAGTGAACTAACTCAATGTCGTCCCTTCAAATATGTGGGAGACAAGCGGCATAGGACACCATCCTCCATACTCCATAGTGTACAAGCTAATTTGGGTCACATAGACACCAATGTGCTCATTTGGATTCGTGGTTCCATCATATTGATCAATTGTTAGGCATTTCCAACTAGGTGGGAGCATGGCATCCATTATGCCATAAAAAAAAAAAAAAAGTGGTCAAGTGCCTCCTACCATTATAGGGTTGTGTGCTGATGTGTTGAGCCGTGATTAGTCTTTGTAGCTTTCGACCTCCAACACTTGCTCTTAATAGTGCAAGTAAGAGTATCATACTATCTAATTAATAAATAATAGTTATTTATATCTATTATTAATAACTTTAATTTAAATATTCTAAAAAATTGCTTGACCCAGGAGAGTCTCTCTACAATAATGTAGCCTCTCTAAGGACCAAGGGCCCTAATATCACAGTCATTCACATGCTCTTCTTAAGCCATCGTGATCCACTTAAAAAAAATGATAATTAAAGAATTATTTAAAATTTATGAAAATGAAATTATTTTAAAATTTATAATTTACTATAAAATTTTATTTTTTTAAATACTAAGTGGAACTAACCAAGAAAGCAAGTTGCAGACGTAAAGAAATGAATATTGAGTGTTACATCATCAAGATGACATAATATAATTTGAGAAAAGTCAATGATAGGGTTTCTGATGGCTTCAAGAAGTTTGGTTGCAACTTCACAACTCAAACTATTATCAGAAATAAAAACAACTATTTATTATTGAAGCCATCAATTCTTGTAGGTATGCTTCTAATTCTAATATTTTATCAATAAATTTACATTTAAGTTATTATACTTTATTGTTAAAATTTATTTTACATCAATATTTTATTTTAATTAATAAAATGATTTTTTTAAAATGATTAAAATAATAAGTAACGTTAAGATAATACAATTTTAATTAAAATTTGATTATATTGTGTGATGTTGAGACGATTTCAATTGGTGCCATCTTAATTCATATCATTTTGATATTTTGTCATGTTTTATCTATTTTTTAATTTGAAAAAAAAATATCTATTTTAATAATTAAAATATAGAATTACACCAAAATTAGTGAAAAATATCTTCACGTTTCATAAAGTTATACTTCTACAAATAAAAAAATTATCAGATAGATAATTAATGTAAAAATATTTGGAATGTTAGTTTATTTCTTTTAGAGTTTCGAAGAACAACTAGATTCAGACAAAAGTATTTTTAGTGCTAAACATGTTATAATGAATAATAAGCAACCTCAAGATCTTAAAATTATGTTGTGGGTTTTTTTATTTATAATAACTTAACTTCGTATTTAGATTTTCATAATTATATTTTTAACAGTATAAAGTTAATCTTCAAACTGCATTATTATAATAAAAAAAAAATATTTAAACGATGTAAATGGGTTTCCGTCTACGCTCAAACAAAAGATAGTAATAAATATAATATAAAATATAGCAGTGAAAGTTGTACGACTGATCACATGTATCAGTCTCTATTATTGGGTTGACCAATGTCATGAACTATATCAATGGGCCGATTAACACCTCAAAAAAAATCCAGTTACGCTTAAACAGAGTCAGTAAAGCTAATTCGCGATTAAGAACTAGGTAATGCATCCCTAATCGCGGTTCAACTCCCTAACATGGTCCAATAAGGAAAGTCCACTAAAGGTAATATAAATAACACACATTTCAAGGTCCATATACATCATCATCTACCATGCTCTGACAACCGAGCGTCGAACACCTTTATTGACTTGAGCATCAGATTGCCTTCTGCAGGTACCATCTGAGTCTGTGTTACGAGAAGATCGAGAGGTACGACAAGTAAGGAGGAGAAAGAAGCTAGCAAGAAATGAAATTGAAGTGCACTACGACCAACTGATGAAGATAAAGAAAAATCTTCTCAATAATTCTCAAGATCCAACCCGATTCTCGAATACATAAAAATGTGAAAAGTGAGTAAAAAGGTCAAAAAAAAATTGAAAAATCTAATATTATATTAATTTTGTTTTTGTAAGACACTAATTTTTCACCACGGCTTGTGTTAATTGGAATATCAATTTAGTGTCATGGTTTTTATATAAAAGAATCTAATGAAGCATCACATCACATCACATCTTCATCTAGTCATTTTATTTTCTAAATATTGTTCCAAAATTGAAAACTATCAATATTTTCAAATAACTAAATTTAGTCAAATTTATCAAGTTAAAAAGTAGTCTAGTTAATTTTAATTAACAAAAGTATAATTTAAATTTAATTTTAAAAAATACTATATAATATATAATTAATTTGGTTAAGAGTGAACTATATTTAATTATAATACTCATTATTTAAAGAATAATTTTTTATCAATAATAATCCTGATAATTTTTAAAATATACAGATTACATAAAGGGTTTTTGATCATGATGAGATTATTTTTTTTGCTTTTTACCAAAATGGGGTCTATTTTAAAAAAGTTACAAATTTAGGCAAGTCGTGTCAATTTGGCACGACTTCATATGCACAAATCGTCCCAATTAAACACGACTCTGCCACGTCATACTGAAGTAGTGCCAACTTGGCACGACTTATGCCCTGTCATACTGAAGTCGTGCCAATTTGACACGACTTCTGCCACGTCATATTTTTTTTTAATTTTATTGTTTATATATTGGGTAATAAGTTATGTAATGTTAAAAATTAATTTGATACATAATTTTCTAAGAGTGTTAGTTTTAAGGAACACAAAATTGGATAATCGTGTATGGATCATGTTTGGATAATAAGTTTATTCAAACTTTGAGTCATTAACTTCTAAGGACATTGTCGTCGGACATGGTTTCCCACTAGCCAAAAAGTATATTTTGATATTTAATGTCTCATGTGGGCAATTTTCTTGATATTTTGATATTTAATGGCGCCGGATATGATCCATACACGGTTATCCAAGTTTTTGTTCCTTAAAACTAACACTCTTAGAAGTTACGTATCAAATTAATTTTTAACATTACATAACTTACTACCCAATATATAAACAATAAAATTTTAAAAAAAATATGACGTGGCAGAAGTCGTGCCAAGTTGGCACAATTTCAGTATGACATGGCAGAGTCGTGTCAAATTGAAACGATTTGTGCATATGAAGTCGTGCCGAATTAGCACGACTTGCCTAAATTTGTAATTTTTTTTAAACGGACCCCATTTTGATAAAAAGCAAAAAAAACAACCCATCATGGTCCAAAACCCTTACATAAATCATGATTTTTTAAAAGGTTCAATTTAGTATTTGAAATGTAGAAAAACGTTAAAATTTTCATATTGATGACCAATTTATGGTATATATGTGAGGATAAACTTCACTTTAAATAAATAATTTTATTAAGATGAATTAGACTTAAACTCAAATTTTTAGTTTATTTTGGATAAAACTATAAGCTACTATCTCATATATTAATAAAATTAAAAACATTAAATAATTAAACTATTAATATATTTAGAATTTATTTATATTTTAAAAGAATACAACTATTCATTTCTTACATAAACAATAAAAGGTATTTTTATTTAAACAATGATATCTCAAGATCGGAAGCTCCAAAGAAACTAAAATGTTAGATCAAGATAAACCAAAAGAAATTAAATGTTTTTATAATGACGAAAAAATTAACAAATTCCATTCATTGTTTTTAATATTTGTATTTTTTAATTATTTTTAGTTTCAAAAATACTCTTGATGCCATTTTATTCTACCGTTCAAAACGTTATTTAAAATACTTTCTGGACTATAATAATAAAATAAAAAATTTCTAAAAAAAATTAAAATATTTTTTTATTAATTAAATATAAATCCATATTTAAGCCTTTTAGTTATAATCTCTTCCTTCAAGTTGTTGATATTTTGATTATAAAAAGTTGTTGATGTTGAATATTGACCACGTGCACATGAAGCCTGCAGCGATCATCTCACCTAACGAAAGTCTATGGCACAAGCAAGTTGAAAAATAATTAAACATTTGTTGATAAAATATTCACGCACTTAAAAAAATTAAATCAGTTACTGTAATTAAATAATTGTTAAATTATACGGTGACTCTGGGAAAGAGTACAACTGAAAAATACAAACTCTTTTGTGATTTTTTTAATTATAATATATTATTGAAAAGTTCAAAACAAAGGAAAAAATTCTAGAAAACAGATATCAAATTAAAACAGATATAATTACCTCGTGTAATATAAATTACTCATGCTACAAAGATTTATGTACAACATATTATATTTATAAAGCCTTATTTTAAAAGGGTCTAGTTATTTAGTTTAATTTTAATAAAGACATGCAAAATTATTAGACGATGCAATATAGACGAAGTAAAACATGTTCATAAACTTTAATTTTATAAAGAAAGAACATATTTAAGTTTTGAATTGAAAAAAGGAAGCGTATAATGAGACTCTTCGTAGAATCGTCTAATGAAATCAAATATATATATATATATATATATATATATATATATATATATATATATATATATATATATATATAAAGGATGTCATAATTGATCTGCGACTGTGCAACCCTGCTTGCATAAGAAAAATCTTTTATAAAACCTACATGCAAATGTTACAATAATTTTGTTTTAATGTTTCATATCTTTGTTTTACATTAGTCTATCATTATCATTGACAATAAAATTTAAATAAGTTAAATAAAAATAAGATTAACATCTACATTAAATAAATATGTCAAAGTTAAATCTTTCATGAAAAAAGAAATATAAAAGAAAACTATTGTCTAACATACTAAAAATCTATAAAAACTATATGATTAATCATCATCTTCTTGTCTTGACTTTTGAAACATTCTTATTGTTGTTCAATTTCAATAATATTAAACTCGAGTTGATTTTTGTTGTTGTGGATTAAGCGAGTTAAACACCATTGACTGCACGAACTATGGATTATGTGAGATGGATCTAAGTGGAGTAGTGAGTCAAAATAATCTGTCAACCTTGCACATTTTCTTACAAATCGACTTACATTGTCATCCTTATTAAAAAAAACTTATTTTATTTATTTTTTATAAATATCTACGGACAAACTCTACCATAATTTTATTTTAATTATTATAAATGACGTTGAATAATGATATCTTAAAAGAGATTTATGTTGGATTAGATTGATGTATTATTCTTGCCTAATAATTTCTTAATATTTATAATTATATTTATGGTTTTAATAGTTTTAATTCACATACAGATGTAATTCTCTTCTACATATAATAAGAACTCATATAAGAGTATTTCTAGTAGCTCCTTAAAACATTCAACAAGTTGTTGTAGTATTAAATTTGTTATAAAGAAGAAATAATAATATAAATAATTGTATAATACTCATATAATATATCAACATGCTTATATAACATTCCAGTCAATATAGTCTAATATAATCTCTCAATATAGTTTCCAGTAATCTCACACTATTCAAGACAATCTTTTAAAGATAAAACTGTAACAAAATTTCTACTTTTAAAATCGACAATATCTCTCAAATTTGTGATAAAATTCACTTTTTTTTAAACCTCGCCAACTTGGGCAAACATTTGCATTATAAACAAACATATATCATAGAATGCATATAATGACATATTCACAACTTTCATATAATAGTAATTCACGTGACAACTGTACTGTACAAAAATAAAATTTAGATTAAATTATTATCAGTATACTTTATACCTTTTTAATATACTCTCAACATTTCTATGTACGATAAGTCAAAGTTTGCAACTTGACCGTTGGGAAACTAGTCTTTACAGCAATATATATATATATTTGTAATAAAATAATAAAGTATATTTAAATTTTTTAACTAATATTCAGAAGACAGTAGTTATGACTTGACTTATTTTTCAGAATTATCAAAGGTTAGTAGTTTGTTAATTTATTTAGAAAGTCAATTAATTGCATAGATAGAAGCGATTTCACATTCCAAACGCGGTCCCTTCACCCTACGCGGCAAGATGTATTAATAAGCTGCACACAGAATAGAAACCCACAACACCACATCATCCTAATAATCTCAGACACTGTTCCTTGTTGACCAAACCCAACCAACCCATTTATCTCTCACCCTTTCTTCTCATCTCTCAGAAAAATCTTCTCTTTTTGGTTTCAATTTTTGTTCTTGTTTTCACCACTTTCCAAGGTTCGTTTCTGCCATGTAATGCACTTTTAGTTTCTCGTTATCCTTCTGTTATGGGTGTTCCTGTGGATAATCTTTTGCTTCATTTAATTTTTTACTTGTTCTCTAAATTTATGATTGGGCTCTTGATTCTCTCTCTTATAGTTTATTTTAGTTCCCGAGGAAGCCAAGTTCACATTTTTATTCACAATGCTCTTTGAGATTTGAAAAACAAGCACAAAATGCACAAACTTGTAGTTTAGAGCAAGAGAACTGTATGAAAATTAGGATATAGGTGAAAAAAATGGTTTTCATTTGAGATTATGCTTTTTCGACATATGGAAATTCTGAATTCAGTGGTTGAGATACAGATAATTTGTTTAGTTAAGAATAGATGTGGAGAAGGGGGTTTTGGGTCAATTTTGGAGAAATAATCATCTTTTCAGGAACCCTCTTGGAAGGCAGCAAAAGAAGAATGATTTTGGGGACTATAGATGCATCCTTAGTTTGTTTTAGCTATATGGCTCTGGGAACTGTCAAATATACTTGTTTTTTTGTCACTTTCATAAAATTTTCAAACATGTTTTGCTTGAAAAGAAAGTATTTGTAATCAGTGAAAATCTGACTACTTGAACTGCAATATGATGCTGATGTTTGTGCATTTAATTTAGTTTAATAGAACTGATGATATCTTTGGAATATTGAAAAAAATGTTGGAGCCTTGACCATGATATTAGTTATTACTTTTTTACTTTTTGTATGTTTCATCTGATATAGTAATTAGCAATCTGTGAATGTAGTTTGTTTGCTTTCATGTTTTAAGATCTGAAGTTTTAGCATTATGGTTATCATTATATTGGACTTCCACTTTATTATTCTAAGACAGACACTTCTATGTGGTTCTTCCAGGTGACCTTTTAAGTGGTTTAATTCAAAGATATTTATTCCATTTCATATTATTGGCCGTGTTCGAATACTTCATCGCTAGTCATGACTTGCTTCCCATTCTCATTTAGTAGGAAAGTGCCTTCTGCACCAAAACATGATCCAGATATTGATGAAGGTAATTTAACAATAATATTAGATTAATATGCGAACTGATAATATATTTTTATTTCACTTAGTTTTCGAACAATAGACTTCTCAAATTCACATTTGTTTCCTGATAACTGTTATGTTATAAATGACATTCAAAATTAGAATTATGCTATAAATGATATGTAAAACTAGCATTAAAAGTAATTATTCTTGGTCATTCAAATTCCTGCTTACTGAAAATAAAACTGATGGTTTTGAGTTTAATCTTTAACATAATCTAAGAATATTGTTGTAGAATCAATATACCTATGAAAAAATGCATAAAAAATCTAGTTATAGTGCTTGATTTTGACTGAATATGTTTGTGAACAGAATTCTCAGGCATTCAAAATGTAAGAATCTTTACCTTCAAAGAACTAAAAGTTGCGTCTGACAATTTCAGTCAGTCCAATAAAATTGGGCAGGGTGGCTTTGGTTCTGTTTATAAGGTAATTTAGTAGCTTTTGAATATTGCTTGCATCATCGTATCCATTTGATTGATCATTATTTTTCTCTTCCTTTCCTTATCAGTGAAAACTTAACAATATTATGGTGGATGATCAGGGATTACTAAAAGATGGGAAACTAGCTGCTATAAAAGTTCTTTCAGAAGAATCAACTCAAGGGGTGAAAGAATTTATGACAGAGATTAATGTCATCTCAGAAATAGAGCATGAAAATTTGGTTAAGCTATATGGTTGTTGTGTGGAAGGGAAAAACCGAATATTAGTCTACAATTTTCTTGAGAACAATAGCCTTGCGCAAACCATTTTAGGTAAATGCTTTGTAATTTTGTGGTAAAGTTTTCTGAGAAAATCTGAGAACAGAAATTCTATTGTGTCATTTAGAATATCATGGAGTTGTTATATTAATTTATTTTCTTTACCTATGCTTTCTGGATAAGTTATTTTCTCTTCACTTGCAGGTTCAGGTCACAGTAACAATATTTTTGATTGGAAAACAAGATCTAGGATTTGCATTGGGATTGCACGCGGGCTCTCCTATCTACATGAAGAAGTAAAACCACATATTGTTCATAGGGATATAAAAGCAAGCAATATTCTCCTTGACAAAGACCTTACACCTAAGATTTCAGATTTTGGTCTTGCAAAGCTTATTCCATCATACATGACTCATGTCAGCACTCGTGTGGCAGGAACAATGTGAGTATTTTAATAAACATCCTGTGCATAAATTGGAAACTTTTACTTTCCTTTTCCTTCCCAAAAGTAAGACTTCATCTCTGTTGAATGGTTAGAAGAATTATATAGCATAATACTGAAAAATTTGAGAATGTTAGAATGTAATTGACTTTATTGATTCTGTTCAATATTTTATATGAATTCATTTTGTTGTAAATTGGTGACTTTGAATTTTATGTTCAACTTACTTTAGATTATCTGTTAGTATTTTGCTTTAATCTTGACAAGGGATTCCTTTGGTTGAGCCTTTGCTCTGCAAGATTTTTAGTCCATTAAATGCAGCACACACGAAATCTTGCTTGTTGTAAATTCATCATCAACCACTACACAACTGAGATCATTGAAGTGCTTGATAGAGATCAGGGATTCTTTTATTGAAATATACATAAATTGGTTGATAAAATTGTTGGAGCAATTCTCTTCCTCCTGAGTTGGAAATCCTACTTTGACTAGAGATACGGTTGAATAATACTTACTATATTGAAGTTTACTTTCTAAGATAGTATCAGAGTTTATTAGAATCTATCACAGCAAAATTGGTTGGACCTAGAGATTAATTGTATATTACGTCCCGTGTATTCATTCATAAACTTTCACTTCTCACATGATAAAGAGGAAAGCTTCTCTTCTCCTGTTAATGTTATTGACTTCCTTTACTTAATGCTGCATCTTTTATTTCAGAGGTTATTTGGCACCAGAGTATGCATTAAGGGGGCACCTGACACGTAAAGCAGATATTTACAGCTTTGGTGTACTCCTTGTGGAGATAGTGAGTGGAAGATGTCACACTAATACACGATTACCGATAGGAGAGCAGTTTCTCTTAGAAACGGTATGTCATTTCTATTTTCTTAGTTGTTTATTCACTGCCAAGTATGTGATAACATAACCTTTTATTGAAAGCTTCAAGTTGTATGGAAAATGTTGGAAAGCTTTAATTGTGTCTTCTATGGGGGTTGCCTTATTTGCAACCTCATCAGTGATGGCTAGTTCATACTACACTATCTTGTGTCTAACAAACTCAATTTTTGTGGATTTTAACTACCTTTCACCTGTGAAATTGGTCCTGCATGTATAGAAACTGTACAGAAGATGGTGAGTTTAAACAACAGAATGATTGTAAACCTTGATCAATAAATATGGAGCCTCTTCTGAGTTATTTTTTCTTTTCAGTTAACAAATTTTTCACAAGCTAAAATTAGCTTATGCAAATAAAAATTTAGAGAAGCTAGATGGAAAGCTTCTACAAATTAGCTTATAGAGAAGCTAAGTTTAATTTTTCTTATTTTTCTCCCCTAGAAGTGCTTATGAAGAAACTCATCCAAATAGGTCCAAGTTCTAGTCTCCACTAATTTTTTTGTTATAGAACTTCACTTTCTCTTCTTTCTACTTTAGTTTTCCATCCAAGCTCCATTCAATTGTGATTGATTATGAAGTTATAAACCCCACCTTAAGGTGTACCTGATTGGAAGCCTCAACATTCAAATTTCTTTTGTTCCTTCAGCATGAAAAAACATTGAAATTTTAGAGTTATGCTTTAAATAGGGAACATTGAACCAGAAGTTGTGAGAGTCTACCTCTAGACTAAAATTATATTTGGTAAACCCATCTGACAGTTCTGATACTACTATCAAAAGACTGTATCATATCTGAAAGAATATTTGTTGTTTGAATTATCACATCTTCATATAATGTGAAATTTTTTAAAGTTGTTAATTTGTCTTTAAATAAATTTAAACTAAAGTGTTCTTTTCAATAATGATGGTCAAGAAAGGGATAAAATGCCCTAAATGAATTATATTCTTTTTTGACTTTTGGATTTTAGATAGACAAATTAGATTCATTTTCTTATATTTGACTAAACTTGTTTACATAAATCCTGATTGTGAATTTATATAATTCATAATGATGAAATATAGATCCGTGTCTTCGTGTCCTACATTTTGAAGATTACACATGTTGAAGTGTCCGTGTCCGTATTGTGTAGTGTTTGTGCTACAAGTACTCATTCTATGACATTAAGATAGTTTTCTACCAGCTCTTAATTTGAGCTTCTTGTTGGGTTCTCTCAAAAAATCTTAAGACAATAGGTTTACAAGTTTTTTCTTGTATATTGTTCATTTCATTCATTTCTACATAATGTGGGACTCTAACTTACACTTGATTAACATTTCTGTCCAGACATGGAAACTTTATCAGCAAAGGGAACTGGTAGGGCTTGTAGATGCATCCCTAGACGGGTATTTCGATGCCGAGGAGGCCTGTACATTTCTGAAAGTTGGACTTCTCTGCACTCAGGACACATCCAAACTCCGGCCACCAATGTCTTCTGTGGTGAAGATGCTCACTGGAGAAATGGACATTGATGAAAGTAAGATAACAAAACCAGGCTTGATTTCAGATTTCATGGACCTGAAAATCAGAGGAGACAAAAAAGATGTTGATAATGATACCAAGGGTTCATCTTCCTACAATGCATCCTCTGCTTCAGATAGCCAGGGTAACACCATGTCATATGCTGCAAGTGCAAGTACAACTGCAACCTTCTCTGTTAAATATGATCCAAGCTTGTAAACATTATTTGTCCATGGTTGCCACTTTGATTCCAAATTATTTCATTTTTCTGAGGTCTCCCTTTCCCTTGTAAATTTGCTGCGGGTGCCATAAATTTGTGTGTTAATATTTTCTTCTGTTCGTGACTAGGAAGTTTTGCCCAATGTACACTATTTTGTAAATATGAAGAACTTTGTTGTTCAGAAACCATGCAGGTATATAAGGGTTCAGAAACCATGCAGGTATATAAGGGTTCAGAAAATTACAAAATACTTGATTTCATGGTTTCATCCTCAAAAATATTTTGTTTCAATATAATCCTCAATATTAATATTCTGTCCTAATAAAATTGTAATTCTTTTTTATATTATTTTTTTTCAATTAAGATTAAGTTCCTTCTCTATTAGTCATGTAAATTTCTTGATAGAAATAACTATTAAAATAAAGAAAAAAAAAGTGCAAGAAGGAAACATAACTAAGTAAATTTCAAATACTGAATAGATTATTACATTAAATGATTTGAATTAAACAATTAAAGCATCAATTAGCTATCTAAATAAAAAAATAATTAAAAAAAATGTACCTGTGTAATATTTTGCTCGGTTAAGTAACCGTTACTAACAGCAATAAACTAACAATATATTCGCCACGTGGCAGACCTCTACTGGTTAGCGAAAAGTTTGTTATTCTTTTTCGCGGGAAATTGAAACTCAAAGAAAGCTATAAAAATGGAGTGGGTTCAGTGATCAGTGATTTCTTTCAAAGTTTGGTCCAAATTCTGTTACAGTTGCTATCGTCTCTCTGTATCAAACAATCTTTCAGAATGTGGTGGTTTGGCAATTGGATTGACTCCTTCGATTCTCTGTAATTATTATTATTATCACTCGTCATTGCTTCAAGAACAGTGATATTTGGATTCGATAACCTAATCGATGTTTATCGTTTTTCTGTGTTTTTTCCTCTTTCGATTACATCTGAGTGATTAATGGTTATATTTGTGGTGGAGTAGGATGACACGTCTGGCATGGTGCAACATCTGCGATAAAGGCAGAGACGATTACAGTGAAACGTCGGCAATGAACTTGGAGATACTGGAGATGGCGGCGGAAGGTGGCTACGGGCGAGTGTACCGGTGCCTTGATCATAACAGCGGCGCACTCGTCGCCATGAAAGAGATCACATTAGTCGGAATGAGCCAGGGTGTTCCGTCTTCGATCATCCGCGAAGTGTCGTTCCTCAAAGACCTCTACCATGACAACATTGTCAGGCTGCTTGGAGTCGGATTCACCGAAAACAGATATGTCAATCTTATCTTCGAGCATCTCGATTTCGACCTTCATGAGTTCATTTATGACAGTCGTTTTTCCATGGATGCGTTGACTGTAAAGGTATGAGAGTGCGCTTTTACTACTGTTTTATGAATTTGATTTTAATTTGTTCAGAAATGCATTAGGCATTGTTGGATGTGGATCTTTAAAGGATCTTTTGAATCTAAAGAAATTTTGCATTAAATGTGAATTCTGAAAGCAAACCTAGATTTAAATTGATTTTAGTTAGAGTTGATTTTAATAAAGTGATTTATGTTTGGATATTTCAATAAAAGGCATTTTGTTATAAAATTTAGAGTAAATTTTGTTCATCATCACTTTTAATTAAATTGTGATTTTGTGTTAAAATCAATTTTGCTTAGAATAACCTGACATTTATCACTGTTAAGAAGGATAAATAGATTGTATAGTGAACTGTCATTTAAGTTCTAAAATTATTAAAGTTCATAAAAATCTCTAAAAGGTTTAATTTGTATATTAATTTAGTTTAGTGGTTAGTAAATTGAACGACCCATTTATTATTAATTTGGTTACTAAAATTAACTATTGCATATTCATTTAGTCTCTGAACTCAACCCGTATGATGTTACTTTCTAAACTTAACTATATTCACTCCGAAAATTGAATTTAAGAATATAGATAATAATAGTAACAATAATACTGATAATAATAAATAGTTAAGTGTAGATACTAAAATAAAAGTAAATTATTAAATTTAGAAATTAAGATAAACAGTAAGAGGTTAAGTCTAGAAAATACAACTGTAGTAAATAATTAAGTTTGTGGAAAACAATTATTTAAGTATGTAGGATACTATTAAAAAGAAAAACAAATTATATTTTCAGATTTTTTTTTATAGAATATTAATACTTGAGGGTTTATCCTTTTGTAAAATAAGATTTGACTGAAGTCAAATAAACTCCTGTTATCATTAACGGATCAAACATACATTCTCACTAATGATATATATCTATATCTATCCATCTATATATAAATCACTTTATCTATAAATACTTTTAAGATTGAGGTAAACGAATCTCAAATTCTAAAACTCCTGTAACTGCCGTGATTAAATTTCTTTTGCTTGCAGAGTTTCATGTACCAGATACTCTCTGCTGTGGAGTTCTGCCATTCGCGTAAGGTTCTGCATAGAGATTTGAAACCAGGGAATGTGCTGATTCATGAACCTACAATGTTGATCAAAGTGGCGGATTTTGGTTTGGCTAGAGAGTTTAGAGATGACCTGATGTATTCTGAGAAGGTATAATTGACTTGAAAGGAACATATTGATTCTCTCTGGCTTATTTAGGTTAATTATATATTATGTTTTCAAGTTTCTAATTTTTCTTTTTAAGTTCATCCCGTGATTATAAATATCATATCTTCCAGTATTTCATTATTCCTTTGAACTGTATATTTTGCTTGCATTATCCTTTCATTTGCATATATATACATAGCATATAAACATAGAAATCACGGTCCCTCTTTATATGTAAAATAAGAAATATGCTACTCCTTTCATTTATTTTTAATCATGAGATTTAAAAAATATGTTTGATTTATATGTATTATTAAAAATTCAAGATAATATTCATTAGTCTTTTTATTAATAATATTTTACTTCTATGTTAATATTTATAATGAATAAAATATATGCTAGAAATTTGTTTTCGTGAACTGATTTATCAATAGAGAAAAGTAAAAGAAAAACTTTGATGACGGTTGTAACTTGCATACATGTTTTCTTCAACTTGTTCTTTCTGTCACAAACTATGATTGGTTAGTAAGACATTTGTATGGTATAAAAGCTTTATTACAAAATAATGATGTTCCACAAATGATTAGGTATAGTTTTAGCTTTGGTATATAAATAAAAGTCTTATTATAAAGTGGACACCTCACTAATACACTAGTCAGTTAGGAACTTCCTGGTACAGGGCACCTGAAGTCTTGTGTGACAACTATCAATATTCAGCTGCAATTGATTTGTGGTCTGTTGGTTGTATATTTGCTGAGATGCTACTTGGACAACCTTTGCTCCAACTGATTGAAGGCCGGGATGAGTTAGACGTAATGTTCAGGTATGATTTGACACACATAAAAATATCCACTTGACTTTTGCATGCAATTCTCGTTTATGATTGAAACAAGAAAGAATTTTCTCTGTGAAGACTGTTAGGTACCCCCACAGAGGAAACATGGCCAGGAGTCTCTGGAGTAATACGTAACCTTCATCTCTTCCCGATTTTTCAACCAGTGGTACTAAATTCTCATTTCTCAATGGCTATTTGGCTCGTTGCCTTTTCATAGAATCTTTAAAAGTTACAACTCTACTCTGCTATGCAGGGCCTGGAAACACTTTTTCCTGGACTGGAACGAAATGGCCTCGATCTTCTATCAGTAAGTTTTACTCCACAGTTTTGTTTTGGTTCTAAGCAACGGACAGTTTCTACGAACAATAAATAAATTTCTGTAGTATCTGTCCTTAAAGAAGCAATTTGGAGATGTGTGTTATTTTAGGAATTCAAGTGTCTGGAGCCTAGGTTACTCCAAGTTGAGCAATACTGGTTAATAAAATTTATGCAACATTGCTTATACAAATAGGTTATGTTTTGCAAGAGAAAAATTGATAAAGAGAATATTTCAAATAAAAATTATGTTTTGAATTAAAAAATTTATAGAATGAATACTGTAAATAGGATAAGCAATCAATTTGATCTTTAAATATTTAAGTCGTTTTCAATTTAATCCTTGGAAGAAGGGATACTTATTTTGGCTTCTACATATGTAAAAGGTCATTAGGTCTTACTGTTAAGTTTTGTAAAAGGTCATGAAACTCTGCAAGGAACTAAGTCATTATGATACTAAGAATTGGAAAATTGTAGAAAGGAAAAGATGGATGTTCCTTAAAGAAAAAGTTTACTGTTTAATTCTTGTTCTGATGCCATATTTATCGTTTTATTTTGCAGGCAATGCTTTGCTTGAATCCAAGCCAAAGGATTTCTGCGACAGCTGCTCTAAAGCATCCTTACTTCATGGATGAGGATTTCGTATGTTCATAATCTACGTTTTAGACCAATATGTGGGGTTTGATGGTTTTAAATTTGAACTGATTAATCTTTCTTTTATTTTCATTTAGAGTTTTGGAGGAAAGGCAATGGAGCCGTGGATGAGATGCATTCCTTTTCCATGACTTTTTTCACCTTCTTTACTACTTTTCTAATAAAGTTACAATTCCTTTACTTCTTTACATTTGAATGAGGTACAATTGGGAGAATTCAAAGCCAAGCTTTACTTTTCTATTTTGGTACCATTAAAACTGTATTCCAAAATTCTCTTAATGCATCCAAATATCTGTCCTTGTCGTTTCACTCAGAAGCATAGAGCAAAAATATTGTCATTGTTTAAGTTATTAATTCATAAAATTAAATTAAATCTTACGCATGAATTAAAATCACATTTTGAAGAGAAATACGTATTTCATAGCTAACAATGTACGCAAAGAAGTCTCAATGCCCAAGAATCCATTTCCCCCATCAAACAAAATTTGGGCTGAGTATTACTAAATGTACATTTACGCTTTGATTTGATGAGCTCAACAGAAGAACATGGAACTCCTGATATTCTTATGCAATCTAGGAAGCTCTGGGATGGGGGTGTTTCCCTCTGATAAATCATCAAGATTCAAAAACCGTCCTATCTGAGCCGCTGCATGGTGAGCATAGCATATTGGTGCCACTGAAGAATAAAAAATGAGGATAAATTATTAGAAACAAATTAATCACATCACTTCTTTCAGATGAAAAAATACTATTATTGGGTATGTACCAACTGAGGTTGCAGTTGTGCTTCTTTGGTTCCTGAAATAAGTACATAAAGAAGCAACTAAGTAGGGTTTAGGGTAATAATGAAAGCATGTATATAAACAAAAGATTGAGTGCATACACATAGGACAGCGAATGGATCAAATTTTGTAAGCCATCTGCCGAGAAACCAATCTCATCAAGTAGCACATGATAATGTACAGGCCTAGATGTTCCCTATGTATTTATTATATGGTCAGGCTTAGAAACAAAACAACAAATACCAATTTAATTCACAATCAAATATTTCTCTAAAACCACATGCTACGTAAACATATACCAGCATCCCCGCATGAGCACACATGTAAAAATCATAATTACTTGGATGTGTGATTGTTGTGTCCACGACAGTCCCTGAAGAAGAAGAGCAAAATTTATATTACAATGATCCTGTGCGTTACCTGTATGCAAGCAAGTAAACAAAACAAGTAGCATACCAGGAGGAACATTTTCAGGACCATTAGCCTGAAACAGCCTAGTATGATGATTTTTCTGTGCCACTATCACCGTGAACTTGGGAACATCATCCTCACCAAGACGTTGATAGGCCTGAAATTATAATCCTATAATTAGGAGGAAACATCTGTTTAATTGGTTGCATTTTTCACCTACCTTTTTCTTTTTTTTTTAAGAGGTAGGGGCTGTAGAAAATATTAACTTTTTCCCATTTTCTTTAAAGAGAGAAATGTGTAATCTAAGCACCCACTCAGAACAATGTGTACGTAAGATTCCAGCAATCAAGCACATTATCAAAATGAACAGTGAAAGAGTTGCGGTGTAACCTTGATTATCTGGTTGAGCTCGACTATCAAAACCTGATTAAATTGTGATTCACTAACTCCATCCCTGAACACGAAAACACAGTTCAGATATTTAACAAGTGATAAAGGAAATTGAGATCACCAAGAGTAATCCATATTTCATAAATTTAAGGAATACTGGTAGAATTTGTACTAGTTTTAGATATAATTTGTTGAATATTAACTTAGCCCATGGAATTTTTACTATGATAAATTTCAATGATGGCACAAGGCTGACCGAAATCCTTAAGGACCAAGAATCGGTCTTGTCACTACCACACTTCAATTTCTCGTTGCTCAGTCATTTTTCCCAGAATTTAGTGGCATCTCCCTCTCTCCTCTAAGGACAATATTTTGGTTCCTTCTTCACCTTCTCAAACAAATTCTAAAGAAATCCTCTTGGCACCAACATTGAAACCAAAGCATGGCTTCACCCTCCATACTCCTGAATGCCCATTGTATCTTCACATGGGTGAATGTCTTGCTACACAAAGAACCTTTCCAATTTAATAATCCATCCACCCAACAAGGTCTATTCCCACAACGCCTGATAGCTCCACCTTCCTGACCCACATGTTCTCTATCTCTAGTAACACTAACTAACAGTAGGCATAAATTCATTGTCCAAACAAAACTGAACACAAAATTGAGACAAGATTGAACTACATGGAAAATACGGAACATATAAAATACTTTTGATCACACCAGCTAACAACCATGCATAAAACCTCAAAAGAACCATCGTCAATCTCTACATTGCCTTTTATACACAAGGAATTATTTTAGAAAAAGATGAAAAAGAAAAAATCAAATAAAGTATCTGAACAATGCAATCCTTACAACCAATAATAATGGTAGGGATACATAACCAAATAGTAGAATGACAAGATATTAAAATGAGAATAATTATTTAAAAATATCCATGTCATACTCAACTCAACAATGCTAGTGGTCTCCTCCATTGATTAATAATTTTGAGATGCTATAATATGTAACATCAGCATCTTCTAATTTATAACATTTTGACCTACAAACAAATTCACCAAAAGAACATATATGATTGGATTATCTATCAGATAGAATGACACCTGAAGACAATAAATTGAGTTGGCTTGCGGCCGTTACTTGAATCATAGAAATCTAGAAGCAATTCCCTGTAAGAAAATATTTTAATCATTACAATTTACAATGACTTTGATGTGCCAGTGATAAATAGATAACAATATGAACAAACTACATTTGGTACAAAAAATAATGAAGCATAAATAGCATATATAAGTTATAATTGTTACATTTAACATAGTATAACAATTATCCACAATGTATATAGGACAATTTCTTCTTGCACCTCTTTAATTTCTTTCCACACCTCTTATCTTCCAGAAAGCATAATCCGGAAAGTTCTAATTTTTAATTTTAACATTCCAGAATATATTTTAAATAGTTCTGGAAACCTTATTTGTAGTGACATTTTATTATGGGTGTTTCAAAATGATCAAACTGGAATAGTAAAAAATAATTCCTCATTACACATTCCAGAATCTTCATCCCGAAAAATACACTTTTTTTTCATAGTGTTCCAAATTGTGTTTTTTTAGAAAACGTAAGAATATTAAAATGTCGTTTTGTTATAGCATTGGATACATTGATGACTGCACTTTTTCTCACACAATTAGCGAAATTCCCCTAACCTCCCAAGAATCATTCCACTATGTCAAGAAAACTTCAACCAGCTCAATAGCATTCTCTACCCTCGGTAATTTTTCTATATTCTAGAATATATCCTCAAATACATGGTATTGTTGGACAGTCCAATAACTACGATTGTTCCTCCACTTGCCCATTTACACAATATAAGTCCCATTTATTTAAGTTTCCTTCACTAAATAATCTCTCAAGGAAATCACTTATTTTATCTTGTGTCTGTTACAACTTTACAAAAAATAAAAAAACCAAAAAGAATAGGAAATTTGATTATAAATCCCATTTGTTTAGCTTTTTCCACTCAAGAATTGTTAGTGTAGTCCACATTACTGCAATAGTCTCTAAAGTAGGTGATCACTTCGTGGCCCAAGAAGCAATCCTTGGTTGCCAGGACAATTGCCATTGCCAAGGTAGAATAACAAAGTATTGCCATCATAGCCTCGAAAAAACTCTCTAGATTCAATCCTTGCTTCAAGACCTGAATGTCAATTGTGCCTCCCCAATCATTTACTATGACAATCAAAGCACTATTTTTTTGATCATATCTTGTTTTGTACTTTGGGACAAAACACACAGAATTGGACATCCTTTTTGTTTGAGAGAAAATTCTAAATTCGTCCTTACTCATGTGCTTAAATGTGACCAAACTTGTTGATATTCTTACCAAGGCTTGGTTTTTGTGTAAGAGAAAAACTCAAGGTCATTGGCTATTTTCAACAATCCTATGTTTGCGGGGAAGAAGGAATGTTAGTATATGTCATTTAGTGTAGTCCACACAAAAGTACAATAGCATCTTAGTAGGTGGTCCTAATATCGGTAACTGTATCTGACTTGGTTACAAACAATATCTCAATTTGTTACAACTGTTTTGTTAACTGTCACATCAGTACTAAGTCAACACAGTAGCCTTAGCTTGCAAAGCACTGTCATAGTGTCTAATATGTGCTTTACTGAATATTTCAGTGTTAATAAAACCTTTCTTTCTCCAAATTTCATTGAATGATATTGTAATAAGAATCACATGGTTTAAAAAAATTATGTCTATTACAGGTTTCAAAATAATAAGAAGCTCAAAACAATCAGAAATCTGATTATAATCAGAAGGAAGCTATTAAAAACAATTTCTCATAAGATTAATTACTTAAAAAAAGTTTTTTTTCTTGTAAAAACAAACATGAATTAATTTTTATTTTTTCTAAGATCTCTAAAAAATAATCACTAAATTATTGTTTTACCACTTCCTTTTTAATCTTAAACAAACTGGCCACAGTCCGAAGCTATTTAAAACAGCTTCTCATAAAATTAATTGCTTCACTTTCAAAAAGAATTCTAATTTTAAAAAGTGAGCTATCTAACTTCCACTTCTTTCAAAATCTCTAAAAGATAATCAATAAACTATTTTATACCAGTATCACTTCTTCTTTTTTACCTTAAACTAACCCATGACCTTTTTTCTTTTACAAAATTAATACATAGAATCCTATCAGGCTACTTCAAAATGAGATGGAAATTCAGGGTATTTTGTGCATGTTCCTTATAAAATACAAAGCAGTAGTTCAATATATATTTTTATTCTAACCTGATAATACCATCGTCACCCCCATTTTCCAGTGGCTTGTATAGAGCATCAATCATCTCCACCTTAGATGGCTGCATTCTCACAGACGCTCTATACCTTGAAATCAGTGGCCAACATCGAGATCCAACAACCTACAATTCAACAATATGCTGCGGAGATAACAAAAAATGCAAATACAAAGGTACAAGAAGCTTTTTGTAACAACGAAGATAGAGGAAAACACAAAACCAAACTCGACTTACAGCTGCAACTGATGGAATATCTAATTGACCTCTGTGAGAGACATCCATCCCCAAAATCATTGTTGGGGTATCTTCAATAAGGGGAAGATGGCCAGAATGCTCCACTGCCAACAGAGAATTTATTCCTCCCAGCTATATTGAAGTCATAAAAAATTAGTTAAACTTTACATAAAGTTACCAAGTTAAAATAAGTTATAAGTTATGTTTGTACAAATATCAATCATAAAGTACTCAGTTACCTTGGAATTGATTTTAAGAAGTACATTATTAAGGTATTGATCAGTGATCTTGACAGGGGAAATGCACTGTGTGACAACCCCAATTTCACTCAGACACTTCTTTTTCCAAGGCCCTAAAGTTGATAAATGATCATAAGATGAAAAAAAAAATTGATGTAAAGGAAACCCTAGAAACATTTGCCTAAAGATATACCATATATATCACAATTTTTCCTCTCTGGCAACACACAAAGAATCAACTTTGGTTCTTTATTTAGTTTTGACTTCAGCAGGTCAAACATTCTTTCAACCCTTGCAACAGGGTTAGACTTTCTCAACTGTGGTTCCTCCTCTATCAAAGAGTACGGCCGTTCAATGTTCTGCACAAATATTTAAGTACATTTGAAATGATTAATCAAACTAAAAACAGGAAACAGATAAATATAGCATAGATATTAGAATATAATGCCCAGAGACATACAATGCCCTTGCTCATTCCACATCTGATCAGCTCCCTTGATATGTAACTAGTATCACATCTTGCAGAAAAGTTGACAACAGCCCAATAATCAATATGCGATGGTTGTAGAAGTGTCTACGAAAAGGAAATATAACATCATCTTTTCTGAGTTAGTCAGCCATATTTTAGATAACTCTAATAATCACTTTCTGAATGTGAAAGAATAACACAAACCTTCTTATTAAAATTCCACCTTCCATTACATGGGATGCAAACATCATTCTTACCAACCTTCAACTGTGTCTCAAATAGAATTGTATCAATGTGAGCATTTATTTCTCAAATAATTGAAAGAAATGATAGAAAATGGATGAAAAATGAAAGAAAATAGAATTTCTTTATTGATTGAGTGTATCTGTTCAAAGAATTCCTGAATATTCAAGCTATTCAGGTCTGTCCCAAATCCCAATTATATTTCACCAAAAGACTAGAAATCACTCCCTCTCAACCCCTCTTATTTAAAGGCAACATGACTTATTTCTTAAAATAACTAGCTGACTACCTCACTAGCAGACACTAAATTAACAACAAATGGATATCTATAAGAAAACCACTTCTTTTATGCCATTTTTCCTTTCATCTCACTAGTCAACTCTATATTTCATGTGCACAAAAAAAATGTGAACTATATATTCAATCACTGTGTACCTTTGGTGCCTCAAGAACACGACCTTCAACAAGAGCAAATTCTTTCTCAACAGAAATTCCACATGCAGCAAGAACAGGATCATCATCGTAGCAATAGTTTCCTACAGCCTATAGATTTTAATGAGTTTAACATATTAATGATAAAATGGAACAACATACCAATAATTATAAACTTACATGTTTCAGAATTTTGATTCTATCTTGAGGCTTTTGGCGTGATTTCTCAACTAAAGATGCTCTTTGCATTGGAGAGAGTACCTTTGTATAGCGTTGGAGGGACACAAGTGAACATAACTACTCCACCAAAAGTAAAGAAAAAGAGAAGGAAACAATAGTCACATATAATTGGTCCAAAGGGATAGACTGAAGTAAAAATAAAAACAAGGTTTAGCCACAATAAAACCTCAACCAACCTCCAAAGGAAGATAGTTGGGCCGTTTTGGTTTTCCAACATCAAGACATGGAAGATAGGCAGATGTGGTCAGATCAATGCCACAATGTTTGGCAAAATATTCATATACAGTAATCTCCACCGTCTGTCCTTCATTATTGCCGTTGTCATTTTTAACCTTCATACTAAAACTGCAGAAGAAATCAGACTCGAGCTTTTTTGGGTCAATAGAACCCTAAGATTTTGTTTCTCTGTTTTTCTTATTTCATGTAAATATACTAGACACTTGAATTTCAAAGGGCAAGAACTTACAGTTGCTGAATGCATGGTTTCTCACTCAAGCCAGAAATTTTAAATTCCAAGTTTCGATGAGTTGCTTGCACCCTTAAATTTTTAAGCACTTTTTTGGCCTACAAATTATCAAGAATTAAAAAATTACCAGGTAATTGCTAATTTTGATTCATGGACAAAGTTCATCACCTTTTCCCAGTCAATATAACGGGATTCCCTCACTTGCTGATTTGATAACAGAAAATCAATTACAGGACCAGGTTTTATGATCATAGTTGTTGACACGTCTAGAAAAAAAAATAAGTGTTAACAACGAAAAGAATACAATTTTACGATAATAAGATTCCAAGATATGTATGAAACCGTTCTACCCATATTGAGAGTCAATCCTCGCTGTGTGGGATGAAAACTCGAATGAAAACCCGAGACTGCTGTTACACCAGCCCCAACATCAGTGAAATTTCTTGGGTCATCATGAAAAAAAGACTGCCTTACTAAAAGACATCCACTTCACATTCAAAAGAAAATGGTTCAATTAAGTTAGACCAAAGAGGTTATGATTAAAATTTAAATTCCACTAAAAAAAATCACTATATTTCTTCGAATTTTATCTTCAGAAGATGTTTGGGTACCAGTCAGCTGCACGCTGCCTCAGTACAGTATCAAGCACTCTCAACGCATCTTGAGAATTGGCATCTGAGTCAACCTCTTTCGGAGCAACAGCAATGGACTGCATGGGTATTTTAGCAGCAAAACTTATCTCCACCGTGAATGTCTTTGACTGAAAAGAATTTTTTGACCGTTTAGTTTCCTCACGAAGACTTCCATCCGCACCAGCACTACTGCTAGAGTTGGAACAGCATAAGCTTAAAGGGAAAAAAACATGGCACAAATAAATAAAATAGTCATACAAAAGGCATACCGTTTTCTAAACGATTCCTCCAAAAACACTTTGAACTCATACTTATTTAGTGGCAGAGGACCCGTTGTGTACAAAGTTTTCCCTCCATCATAGGTAAACCTTTTGCCACCAAGTTCAGAAGAGTATATTTGGTAAAGCCTATCAATCACTTTTCTCCCAATGCCCTTGCTTTCAACTGCTCGCTTATCTTCTAAAGTAATAGCAACCTGGAAATGCTACAATGAGCTAAGGTCTAAGATAAGATTCAACGAAATTGCAGAGGGAGAAATACAGAACATACACTATACTGGAAAAACACTGTGTCTGGAGCATTGACAGAAACTTTGAAATGATTCACAAGTAAAGATATGTGTTTTCCTGTGGTCCCAACCCCATTCCTACTGATAATAGAATACTTTGTAGGAGTGAATTGTTCTGTTTCCATATTATGTGGCACATCAGGAGATGTTTGAGGTGATGCTGGAGGTTCAGCAGCCTCTTCAGTTCTAGGAACTACCTCTGTCATTCTTTCCTTGGCAACAAATGACACTGAAAATCATCAATCACAAAACGAATAGACCATGTTAAAATTTGAAGTACTGATATACTCTGTTACAAGGTAAGGATTTCCAGAGATTCTACAATAACGTGTTCCAGTTGTACAATTATCAGAAATATCCTTTCAACTTTTCTGCCTATTAGTAAGTCAAATGCTAGTTTGACACCATATAACAAACACCACATGATTGTTCTCTAGAGCAACCCATTGTTGAAAACTACGCCATACACACCATTATCTGGTTTCTGAAAACAGATGAAGTATTTTACTAAAATATGGGTCTGTAGTTAAAGACAAGAACAAATTGCTCAAATTTGTTTAGGCTACTTCGATGTTTAGTATTGACTAATGGGCACAGTCGTCTTCTTTTTATTATCAGTCTAAAATCATTGATTGATAAAGCAACGGTAATTTTAATACTAAACTATGTCAGAAAAGGAAATGGATTTAATATTAGTTAGTGACAGTACTTTCTTTATAAATTTCCATTAAGAAATCCAAAGTAGGGCATCATAATCCCTGTCAATATGAACCAATTGTGTAAACGAAAAACAAATCATTTGTAGTGAATAACCATTTTAACAATATACCAAGATAAAGCAAACAAACAAAGACAATATATTTATTCTGAAGTATAAAATATTAAAAAGAAGATGAAGATTACCAAACTACTAGTTCAACCAAAAAAACATGAGCTAGCAAAGCAAAAGCATATTAGAAACAAAATGTCAAACTGCATACATGTCATTTTAAAGATTATACACGTACATAACATATAACTAAAAGTACTAATAACAAACTGTTTTACACAAATCAATGCCCTAATTTCCATTCAGTAAAGATACTTAAATGCAGTCCCTTAAGCACTTTTAGTGTTTCTTTCTCCATTAGAATAGGAGTTTAGTTTTCGATAATCCCATAATAAATGTTTACATGAAAAGACAGTATAAGTTCTCAAAGCGAAACTAAACACTGATTGTAGAACATCACCACAGGCACCTAAGCAACTGCATCCAACTTTTGTCCTCTCGTAAATTCACAGTTCAGACAATGAATCAGCAAAATAGAGCAAATTATAAATCATAATAGTTTGTGTTGCTCTAGCGCGGGTTATTTTTGTTGAGAATGAGAAGGGTTAAAACCCAATTGTATTTGGCACTTCACTCAGAGAGGGTTCAAACCTTGATTCACCACAACCAACGATTTGAGCTCAAATAATTAACACACTAACCCAAGTCCTAAATCAAATTTTACTAAAGAGAAACCTTAGGACAACATAGACCAAAACAAAATCTCGATTCACCACACTGAAAAAAAAAAAACCCTTTCAGTGGCAATCAGTAGTATGTTAAAACACAGACACGTAGGCTCCGGAAAACCCATTACTTAACTTGAAGAAAAAAAAAACATTACGAATGTGACCAAAACGCACCACAGAAGAACAACAACACCATGCATGTTACCAGCATTTTGCAAAATCAAGTTTCGATATGCACATAAACAAAGACAATGCACGCATTACAAACTCACAAGTTCAAAACAAGTTGGTGCGATCAAACCAAATGCAGAGAAGACGAAGCGTCGCAGTTGCAGAGTAGGGTTTTTGGGGAAGAAGAAGAATTCGAAAATTGCATCAACGATTCTTCGTTTCGTTTAAATGGTGGAAGTGTGAGAGGAGGGAAACCACTGCAACACTCTCAACACCTCCATTCTCAACAAAACGTAACATTAACTAATAATAAATAAAATTAATCTCCGAAATTCACATTTTTTCATTTCATGTTTTTTTAATCTTTAATTTTACATTATTAAATTGAGAGGAATTCGATATTAAAAAATTCATCAAAGCATAAAATATATTTATTTTTACAATTTGTATTAGGTCTGATACTATACTGTTTCTTTTAAAAAAAAAGTATTTCCTCATTATTTTAAACATTTTTAATTTAATTTCACTTTTTTTTAAATGAGTTCATGTGTTTTCTTTATCAAATTAGTTATAACAGCATTAGAACAAGAATATACGAAATGAATAACCAATGCCTCATCCTTAGTTCAAATTTTATAATCATATTTTTTTTTTAAATTGAAAAAAAAATCATCTTTAAAAAAAATAATTAACCTTATATTCTATTTATTTACTAGAGTTTTTTTTTTCTCTCACACTTTAGTAATACACTACCCTGTACGAGGTACTTAACAAAATAAACATGGGCTTATTTACGTTTTTATATTGTAATTATGCAACTTTTTTTGCTTCTCGTTACTTTTTTTAAAATAGACATCTTTTTAAAGATTTTAAAGGTTAAATTACATATTTGATTCTTTATATTATTTTCTAGATTCATTTTAATTTCTTATTTTGTTTAAAAAGATTAATTTTGTCTTCAATGTTTTAAATTTGACTTGATTTTATTTTGACATTCCATTAAATTTAACGTTGTTCAATTTTTAATAATGATTGAAATTGATTATTGGTTTGTACATGTTTTCCATTATAATTTAACTCATAAAAATGATAATGTGTATTCAGAAGTACGCTAAATATTCTTTTATTTTAAAATAGGTAAAGAATAAATTTCTTCACCTATAAAATTTAATGGAAATAGAAAAAAATATTTTTTCATAAATTTTAATGAAGATGTAGTAAGAAAAAATCTCTGACTCAAAGTAGGATTGATTTTTAAGTTAAAAAGTTTAAGTCTCTCTTTCAATGTGGGATGTATTGTATTTCTGGTGTTGGACGAATCAATCATTCAATTTTGGTGACCGACTGCATGAATATACTTTTAAGGCGTTCAATAAATGGTAGCAATGACATTTACGAGAACTCCCATAAATCATGATCATGTCCCACTAAATTTGGGTAATACTTTTGAGAAAATCAGCCAACACTGATTTAGTAAAAGATATTGATTTATTAGAGATATTCTGGCATTCTCCAGATATACCAACATACCTCCCTATAAATCACGGAATCATGCTATAAATCAGATAACACTGATTTGATCCCTTACAACAAAGACACATGACTAAACACTATAAATAAACCCTCTACAGATGTGTAAGATACGATTTAATCAATTTTTACTATACACTTTTAACACATAGTACTTACTTGATCGTCCGAGTACTTTTTTTCAGGTTAACCCCAACCGAGAATCAACAATTAAAGGAGGAGACTTCAAGTGAGGAATGAAGAGGCAACCGACACATCAACAATTGTACAATAAATTCCAGGTACTATCTAGACCCATTTTATCTATACAAATATAGTATTTATAGGGGAAAATCAATTCAAGCACCCCATTATACACTGAAAAACATATTTAAGAAGTAACTAACTCGAAAGCTAAGGATTTGGTTTTGTTTAACGAATTTCAGAAATTTTGGTAAGAGATTGTCTATCAAATCGTCCTCATCTAAGGGAAATTTACTTCTTTCTAGACTTAAGTCTCATGTCTTCTCTAATCCTTAGTTTACTTTTCTAAATAATATATATTATTTTAGTTTTATACTCATACACAATATAATATTTTATGTAAATTTATAGTAATTAATGCTTTTAGTTTTAGTTATATATTAGGTACTTTAATAAACTTTTATTATGTGTTTATCTATGGGAGAGGGGTGTGTTGGATAAGAGTCATGAAGAATGGGTAAAATAACATAAAGTAAATGATCTTATGATTAAACATTTTATAAGATGGTATTTAAAAAATAATAAAATAAATCATATCTCATATATATTTAAGTAACTAAATCGAACTCAAGAATTGTAAGGTGTGATTGTCTCTAAACTTTTTTTTCTTCTTTTTTTATTCTACAGACATAATGTTGAGCTCAGACATTTTGAGAAGTTTCTCTTCTTTGTCCCACAAATTCTTGATATTTGTACATCCTTGTGGAATTCTAACCTAGGGAATTCTCATATCCTCTTAGATTTATTCAGAGATGGATATCTTCTTTGAGTGATACGTTTTTACAGATATACATTATCATTTCTTCTCTAACCAACTTATGAAATGTGAACTATATTTAAAACTTCATCACATTAGGAACTATGTTTCAAATTCAAAGTAAAGATAACTCTGGACAATTTTCCTAAAGCATTCCATAAGATATAATATTATACTAAAAAATCTCTAAATGTAAGAACAGTGGTGACTCTAGAAATATCTCATAAGAAAGGATTAAAGACAACATATCTTTCTAGAAATAAGTATAAGTGAACATTATAATTTACAATTTAATTCATGGGGTATCAATGAAATAATATCTTAAAATATTTGAGTCATTGAGAAATTTCTTTTCTCAGTTTTGTTGGGTTTAATAGTGCCAAAGTTCAAGAGGGGGGGTGAATTGACCTTTTAAAACTTTCTCGCAGAAACAGTGTTTAACACAGTTTTACAGAAAATAAATCGATTTATGTGAAAATGAA